>Ga0116188_1001336_pt1 | contig 21664 bp, 38 predicted proteins | sample AD_JPNTR2_MetaG_FD_89807 | JGI IMG/M metagenome (GOLD analysis project Ga0116188, IMG submission 89807) | Active sludge microbial communities of municipal wastewater-treating anaerobic digesters from Japan - AD_JPNTR2_MetaG | ecosystem: Engineered > Bioreactor > Anaerobic > Digestate | place...
CTTATGTGGGTAGACTAACATATTTTAGAGTCTACTCTGGTACTGCTACAACAGGTTCTTATATATACAATTCCACCCAAGGTCGAAAGGAACGTTTGGGTAGAGTTATTTTAATGCATTCCAACAAGAGAGAGGAGATTGCTGAAATTCGCGCGGGGGAGATTGGTGCCGCGATTGGGTTAAATGCTGTAACTGGGGATACACTTTGTTCTGAAGATACGCCTATTCTTTTGGACGCTATAACATTTGCAGAACCCGTTATTGGGTTGGTTGTGGAACCAAAAACAAAGGGAGATAGAGATAAATTAGGTGAAGTTTTGAAAAAATTTTTGGAGGAGGATCCTACATTGAAAATAAAATCGGATCCAGAAACTTCTCAAACCGTTTTATATGGCATGGGTGAGTTGCATTTAGATATAATCGTAGATCGAATGAAGAGGGAGTTTGGTGTAGAAGTTGTGACAGGAACTCCCCACGTGGCTTATAGGGAAAGTATTAGAAAAAAGGTAGAGCAGGAAACAAAATATATTCGCCAGTCTGGAGGAAGAGGTCAGTATGGTCATGTGGTTATAGAGATGGAGCCTTTAGCGCCAGGTTCAGGTTTTGTATTTGAAGATCGTATAAAGGGTGGGGCTATTCCAAAGGAATATATTCCTGCTGTGGAAAAGGGTCTGAAGGAGGCAATGGAAAGTGGAGTTATGGCGGGGTACCCTGTTGTAGATATTCAAGTTAACCTTATTGATGGTTCCTTCCATGAAGTGGACTCGTCAGAAATGGCGTTTAAAATTGCTGCTTCTGAGGCATTTAAGGAAGCCCAAAGAAAGGCTTCTCCTTATTTATTAGAGCCAATTATGAAAGTGGAAGTTATTACACCAGATGAGTTTATGGGAGATGTTATAGGAAATCTTTCTGGTAAAAGAGGAAAAATAGAAGGTACAGAAAAAAGGGGTCAGGCAACTGCAATCAAAGCCGAGGTGCCTCTGGCAGAGATGTTTGGGTATGCTACGGTACTCAGAGGTATGACCCAAGGTCGCGCAAGCTTTACAATGGAGCCAAGCCATTACGAAGAAGTTCCCGCAAATATTGCAACAGAAATAGCTGCTGGGAATATAAAATAGTAGTGTATTTTTTCTCTTTTGTGTTATCATACAAAACACTAAGATAGTAATAAGTTATTAAGTTTTTTGAGGTACTTTTTTAAGTTACCTCGCATGAAAGGTTATAGAATGCCAAAAGAATTTGAAAGAACTAAGCCGCATGTTAATGTTGGAACTATTGGTCACGTTGACCACGGTAAGACAACATTAACTGCTGCGCTCACAACTGTTCTGTCCCAAGTATTTCCTTCTGATCTTAACGTCGCTCTCAAATATGAAGATGTAGAGAGCTCTGCTGAAGAGATTGCAAGAGGTATTACGGTTAATTTATCTCATATTGAGTATGAAACAGCGTCACGCCACTATGCTCATATAGATGCTCCAGGTCACGCTGACTATATTAAGAATATGATTACTGGGGCTGCTCAAATGGATGGTGCAATCTTGGTTGTATCTGCACCAGATGGTCCAATGCCTCAAACAAGGGAGCACATCTTGCTCGCAAACCAAGTTAATGTTCCCGCCATGATAGTTTTCATGAACAAATGCGATATGGTTGATGACCCGGAAATTCTGGATCTTGTGGAATTAGAAATTCGTGAACTGTTGACCAAGTACAAGTTTGATGGGGAAAATGTTCCTGTCATAAGAGGATCCGCCACAAAGGCTTTGGAGGGTGACCCAGAGGCTGTTGAAGCAATCAAGAAGCTTATAGAAGCTATTGATACTTATATACCAACTCCTGAAAGAGATTTGGATAAACCTTTCCTAATGCCTATCGAAGATGTATTTTCCATCTCTGGGAGGGGCACTGTTGCCACTGGTAAGGTAGATAGAGGTAGGTTAACCCTCAATGAAGAGCTGGAGATAGTAGGTATTAAGGATACTATTAAGACTGTAGCTACTGGGATAGAAATGTTTAAGAAGCAAATGAAGGAATGTCAGGCTGGTGACAATGTTGGAATTCTCTTAAGAGGTGTTGATAGAGACGGAGTTGAGAGAGGTCAGGTTTTAGCTAAACCGGGTAGCATAACTCCTCACACAGAATTTGAGTCGGAGGTGTATGTACTTTCTAAAGAGGAAGGTGGTAGGCACAAACCGTTCTTCAATGGGTATAAGCCTCAGTTTTATGTGAGGACAACCGATGTTACTGGAGAAATAAATCTTCCCGAAGGTGTAGAAATGGTTATGCCTGGGGATAATGTTAAGCTTGCTGTAAAGCTTATTACACCAATCGCTATAGAAGAAGGGTTGAAGTTTGCCATTAGAGAGGGAGGTCACACTGTTGGTGCGGGTGTGGTAACAAAGATAATTAAGTAACGCATTACCAGAAGGAGGCCCGCTTAGGCGGGCTTCTTTTCGGATGAGCTAGAAAAAAACACATGCCAAAAGAAACAAAAAAAGAAGTAAAAATCAGAATAAAGCTTAATGCCTACGATAGTAGGGTTATGGACTCTAGTTGCGAAAAGATAGTTGAAACTGCTATAAGGACTGGTGCGGAAGTGGTTGGCCCAGTGCCTTTGCCCACAAAAAGGGAGCTCTATACTGTAATAAGAGGTCCACATATTGATAAAAGGTCTCGTGAACAGTTTGAGTTAAGAACACACAAACGTATCATTGATATAAGAAGACCTACAAGCGCCACGATTGATAGCCTCTCCCACATGAGTTTACCTGCTGGAGTTGGCGTGTCTATTCAAATGTAATATTGTGTCTAATTAGGTATTGGAATTTTTGTGGATTGTTGGTAAAATCGCCTTTGGCGTTCCCTGGGAGGAGATTAGCAAAAATTTTTTTCCAGTGGAAAGGTTATATGAATTTGATTTATAAAAATAAGCATGAAGGTACAGGAAATAAAGGGAAAAAAACTGAATATGAGCCAGATTTTTCGTCAAGACGGTGTGGTTATACCTGTAACCTATATTCAAGTAGATGATCCCCAATTTATTCAGGAAGACTTAAAAGATAAAAATATCTCTGTTACTGGTATCTCTAAGGGAAGAGGCTTCGCAGGAGGGATGAAGCGTTATGGTTTTAAACATCAACATGTTACTAGGGGATCCTCCAGTAAAGTTAGAGCAATGGGTTCTTTAGGATGTCAAACACCTAGTAGAGTTTTTAAGGGTAAAAGAATGCCAGGTCATTATGGGAATGAGCAAGTTACCATACACGGATTGCGAATAGTGGATTTTATCAAGGAAAATTCTCTTATATTAGTTTCGGGATCTGTCCCTGGGGCTAGAAACTCCAAAATAATTTTAAAGATTAAGGAATAATGAACATGGAAATAAATGTTTTTTCAAAAACAGGTGAAATATCTAGAAAACATAATGTTTCAGAATCTATATTTGGGATAGAGCCCAACACTTCTGTTTTAAGCCAGTATGTTTATGTGTTTAGATCTAATCAAAGGCAGGGAACCTCCAAGACCAAAACTCGTTCCGAAGTTTCGGGGGGTGGGGCTAAGCCTTGGAGACAAAAAGGAACTGGTAGAGCAAGGCATGGTTCCAGAAGAAGCCCAATATGGGTACACGGAGGTATAGCGCATGGACCGCAACCTCAGTCTTGGAAGTTGGCTTTTCCAAAAAAGATGAGAGTACAGGCTTTAAAATCCGCATTGTCCTTGAAACATGCAGAAAACAAGGTTCTTGCTATTGAATCCGTAAAATTTGACCATCCATCTACAAGTGAGGCGCAAAAACTTATTACAAGTCTTAAGTTGGGTGGAAGGGTTTTATTTATTCAGAAGGATAATGATTTAGGAATTAGAAGATCCTTTTCCAACATTCCCAAAATGAAGGTTTCTATGGTGGAAAATCTTTGTACATATGATATTTTGCTAGCTGACAATATAATCTTTACTGATGATGCGTTAAATTTTTTGGAGGAAAAATATGCGAATAAATAGAGTTCTAATAAAACCGGTTGTTACAGAGAAGGCATTAGATCTGTACAATAGGGAAGGTAGATATACCTTTGAGGTGGATCTTTCCGCATCGCAATCCGATGTAAAAAATGCCTTAAGAGATGTTTATCAAGTGGATGCCACCGCGTTTAGAGTTAATGTTTTGGCTGGAAAAAGGAAAAGACTACCAAAGACGTCTAGGTTTATAACAACACAAATGAGGAAAAAAGTCACTTTTAAGTTGAAAAAAGGAAAGTTGGATATTTACCAAGGAGAATAATATGATAAAAAGTTATAAACCTACAACCCCTAGCCAAAGATTTAGAAAATCTTTATTAGGTACAACCCAGTCGATAAAGCCGTTAAAGAAGCTTACTCAGCCTTTGAAAGGTAGTAAGGGTAAGGCAAACGGTACCATAACCGTTAGACATCAGTCCAGAGGGGCTAAGAAACACTATAGATTAATTGACTTTAAGCGTAATAAAATAGGCATAGTGGGTACGGTATCTTCAATTGAGTATGATCCCAATAGGGGCGCGAATATTGCTTTAGTTACATATACGGATGGAGATAAAAGATACATTCTTGCTCCGTTAGGTTTGGAAAAAGGTATGCAGGTTGTCTCTTCCCCAATGGCTGAAATAAAAGTTGGTAACGCGTTGCCTTTAACCAATATCCCTTTGGGTACACAGGTTCACAATGTGGAAATAAATCCGGGTCAAGGAGGAAAATTAGCTCGTGGCGCTGGTACTTCAGTATTACTGGTAGCTAAAGAAGGAAAATATGCAAATATTAAGCTTCCTAGTGGAGAAATTAGGAAAATATTGTTAGAATGCCTTGCTACTGTTGGTTCCCTTTCAAATGCGGATTTAAGAAATATTGATTTGGGTAAGGCGGGGAGAAATAGGTATTTAGGTGTACGACCCACGGTTAGGGGTGTGGCGCATGCTAGCCCCAGACAACATCCGCATGGAGGTTCCTATAAAGATAATGGGGTTGGTATGCCTGGTCCAAAGACTCCTTGGGGAAAACCTGCTAGAGGAGTAAAAACTAGGAAAAGAAGTCATACTGATAAATATATAGTTACTGGTAGAAAAAGAGGAAAGAAAAGGTAAAGAATATGGCAAGATCCTTAAGTAAAGGTCCTTTTGTGGACGAAAAATTAATGAAAAAGATTGAAAAAGCTAAGCTAGAAAATAAAAGGTCTCCAATAAAGACTTGGTCTAGAAGATCCACTGTTCTACCTGAGATGGTTGGGATGACTTTTTCTGTGCACAATGGAAAGAAGCATATAGATGTTTTTATAACTGAGCCCATGGTGGGTCATAAGTTAGGAGAATTTGCCCACACCCGAACATTTAGGGGTCACTCTTCCAAAAAGGGCGCAGTTGAAGAAAAAGAAAAATAGGAAAATATTATGAAAAAGAAGTACATGCATAAAGACTCACAAGTCTACGCAAAACTAAAAAATGCACGCACATCGGTTAAAAAGTCGCGGGTGGTTGCTGAATTAATAAGGGGTTTGCCCGTTCTTGAGGCCAAAAAAGTGTTAAGTTTTCATGGGTCTAAGGCTGCAAAGATTTTTTTAAGAGTATTAAAGTCTGCTGAGGCTAATGCTATAAATAATACTAAACTATCTCAAGATTCTTTATTCGTTTCGGATGCTCAAGTGTATGCTGGCCCCACAATGAAGAGGGGTAGGATAGTTGCTCGTTCCAGACTAAGTCCGATTCTAAAGAGAACAAGTCATATAGTTGTGGGTTTGTCTTCTCATCCTCAGGTTTTGGTTGAAAAGAAAGGAGATAAATAAATGGGTCAAAAAGTAAATCCTTACGGATATAGATTGGGGATAACGACGGATTGGAGAACAAAGTGGTTTGCCGCCAAATCTTCTTATGCAAAGTTGATGCTAGAAGATCAGAAGATTCGCAAGCATATAGAGAAGTCTATGGCTGTTGCTGGGATTAAGGATGTAGAGATACATAGGGCTGTAAACGATTTAAACATCACGATTAAGGTTTCTAAACCAGGTATGGTTATTGGTAAGAAGGGTATGGGTATACAGCAGCTGGAACAAGATTTACATGAAATGACCAATTCAAAGGTAAAGTTAAATGTAGAGGAAGTAAAAGTTCCTGAGCTTGAGGCCGCACTTGTGGCTGATTATATTTCTAGGCAGATGAAGAGAAGACTTCCCTATAGAAGAGTTGTTCAATCTGCCATTAGGTCTGCTATGGATAAAGGTGCTAAGGGGATAAAGATTAGGGTATCTGGGGTTTTAAGTGGAGGTAACACAATCGCTAGAACTGAAGTTTATTCAGAAGGTTCTATACCTGCACAAACTTTGAGAGCCGATATAGATTATGCCCAACTAGACTGTGACAGAATTTTTGGAATTATTGGTATTAAAGTATGGATTTATAAAGGTGAGAAGGAGACTTATTAAATGTCTGTAATGTTACCCAGCAGAGTAAAATTTAGGAGTGCTATGCGTGGCCGCGTCAAAGGAATTGCCACTAGAGGTTCTACAGTATCTTTTGGTGATTATGGGTTAAAGTCCTTGGAAGGTGGGAATTTTTCTTCACGACAAATAGAGGCAGCCAGAAAGGCAATTGCTCACAAGACAAAAAGGCTAGGGAAAGTGTGGATAAGGGTGTTTCCAGACAAGCCCATTGCGAAAAAACCTAATGAGACAAGGATGGGTGGCGGAAAATCCCCTACTGATCATTACGCTGCCGTTGTAAAGCCTGGGACTATACTATTTGAAATTGCTGGAGTTCCTGAAGATTTAGCAAGAGACGCATTTAAGAGAGCCGCAGATAAGATACCTTTTAGAACAAAATTTGTAAGTTCTAAAGTTTTTGGAGAAAAATAATATGTTAGCAAGAGATTTGCAGAAAAAAGAAGTTACTGAACTTAATAAATTGGCTCAGGAGACAAAATCAAAATTAGTGCAAGCTAGGTCGGTGGCTTTGGAAGGAAAATCTGCTGATTTGTTGAAAATTAGGACATTAAAGAAGGATTATGCTAGAATTCGCACTGTTATTTCGCAGAAGCTAAGTGTATCGGTTGAAGGGTAAATGAAAGGAAATCATAAAATGCCAAAGAAGATATTAAAAGGAAAAATTATATCAACAAAAATGCAGAAAACAGCTGTGGTTGCTGTTGAGGTGGATAAGAAGCATCCCATTTACAATAAAGCTATAAAAACTACTAGAAAATTTAAGGCGAGGAATGAGCTTGAGGCACCTAATAATTCTATGGTTTTAATTGAAGAACATGCTCCATTTAGCAAGGAGGTTAATTGGTTGGTTAAAGAAATTTTGAGCGAGGAGGAGAAGTAGGTATGGTTCCTTTATTTACAACAATACGCCTGGCTGATAATACAGGTGCCCACAGATTAAAAATCATTGGTATTTCTGGCGGTACAAAAAGAAAAGTGGCTAGATTGGGCGAGGTTGTTACCTGTGTGGTGAAAGGTGCTGATTCCGCTGGAATGGTCAAGAATCATTCGGTGGTCAAAGCCGTTATTGTTAGGACAAAAAAGGAGACTAGGAGAAAGGATGGAAGCTATATACGTTTTGATGATAATGCAGGTATTGTAGTTAATGAGTCTAAGGAAATGACTGGCACTCGCGTTTTTGGACCAGTTGCAAGGGAGTTACAAGACGCAGGTTTTATGAAGATTGTATCTTTAGCAAAGGAAGTCTGGTAAAACTATGAGAATAAGGTCAGGTGATAAAGTAAAAGTTATAGCTGGTAAAGACAAGGGAAAGGTTTCCAAGGTTCTTAGGGTTTTGAATAAAGAGAACCAAGTTGTTGTTGAGGGTGTGAACTTAGTTAAAAAGAATATAAAACGCAATCAGAACAATGAAAAGGGTGGCATAATTGAGATGGAAAAGCCTATTGATGTTTCAAATGTAATGTATTATAACGAATCTTTGGGTAAGGCTATAAGAGTAGGTTATAAGCAAGTGAATGGAAAAAAGATAAGAATTTGCAAAAAGACTGGGGAGGCTCTGGATAATAAGGAAAACAAGAAAGCCAATAAAACTGAGGATCCCAAAGCAACTCCCGTTAAGAAGGGTTCGGATAAGAAGGATTTGGAGGAATAAATATGTCAGAAAGATTAAAAGAGAAATATAAAAAAGAAATACTGCCTAAAATAGTTGAGAATTTTGGTATTAAATGTGTTATGGAAGCTCCCTCTGTTTCTAAAGTTGTTGTGAATTCTGGAATTGGTGACTTTAGGGATAGCAAAGAGGCAGTGGAGTCCTTTAAGGAGGAGCTGGCTCAGATATTGGGTCAGGTACCAAGTGCAAGACCCTCTAGAAAATCTATCTCGGCGTTTAAGCTTAGGGAGGGAGAAACCGTGGGTCTTTCTGCCACTTTGCGAGGAGAAAGGATGTGGGCTTTTCTTGATAAACTTGTTAATATCTCTTTACCTAGAGTTAGGGACTTTAGAGGAGTGCCCACTGACGCTTTTGACAAAGCAGGAAACTACTCGTTGGGAGTTGCAGATCATACAATATTTCCTGAAATTAACCCAAATAAGGTGAAGGTTGGTAGAGGTTTACAGATTACTCTTGTTATGAGAAATAGCGATAAGACAAAGAGCAGGTACTTACTGGAGGAATTGGGTTTTCCCTTTAGTAAGGAGGACAAATAAATGGCAAAAAAATCTTTAATTGCAAAACAAAAAAGGACCCCTAAGTTTGAGGTTCGTAAATATAGTCGTTGTGAGCTTTGTGGTAACCCTAGGGGGTTTATGCGCAGATTTAAAATTTGTAGAAAATGTTTTAGAGAATTAGCCCACAAGGGAGTTCTCCCGGGGGTTAGAAAGGCAAGTTGGTAATGAGTGTGGACACGATAGCAAACATGTTAAGTATAATAAAAAATGCTTCTAAAGTTGGTAAACCCTCTGTGGAAGTGCCTTATTCAAAGCAAAAGGCAGAAATTGCTAAGGTTTTGGAATCTAAAGGGTTTATCTCAAAGGTTAAGGTTTTTAACGACAAAGAAGTTTCTTATAAGGGTCTGCATTTGGATTTGGCGTACACCGAAGGTTTGCCTGTTGTAACTGATATTAAAAAAGTATCTAGGCCTGGTAGAAGGGTTTATAAAAACCATAGCGAATTAGGTTTTTCAAAAGGAGGTTACGGAGTATTAGTTGTTTCCACTTCTCGTGGGATAATGTCTGGTGAAGATGCCAGAAAGAAGAAACTCGGTGGAGAAGTGATCTGTGAGGTTTGGTAATATGTCCAGAATAGGTAAGATGCCAATTGAATTGCCCAATAATGTAAAGGTTGAGTTATCTTCAAAAGAAGTTAGAATAACTGGTCCCAAGGGTACGGTTATAGTCCCCCTAAGACCCGAAATTCGTGTTGAGTTACAGGGAAATATTTTAAGCGCACACTTGGAAAACCCTACAACTCCTGCATATTGGGGTTTAACTAGAGCTTTGTTGTCAAATGCTGTTGAGGGAGTAGTTAATGGTTATTCTAAGGAATTGGAGTTGTCTGGTGTTGGTTATAGGGCTACCAAAGAAGGTAGAAATTTAAGTTTAACCTTAGGTTTTTCTCATCCTGTAATTGTGGAGGCCCCAGAGGGAATAGATTTTGAGGTTTCGGATCAGCAAAATATCAAGGTCGTCGGAATAGACAAGCAGTTGGTGGGTTTGGTAGCTTCCAAGATTAAAAAGCTAAAAAAACCTGAGCCCTATCTGGGGAAAGGTATTAAATATAAAGGTGAGGTAATAAGAAGAAAGGTAGGTAAATCTGCAGCTAAGTAATCAGCAAAATTTTACATATGGTTTTAACTAGGAGTTAAAAGATGTTAGGAACAAGTAAAAAAGTAACAAGGAAAAATAGAATAGCACGAACCAGAGGTTCCCTTGTTGGGACAGTTTCTAGACCTAGACTTAGTGTCTTTAGATCAAACAAATACCTTTATGCTCAATTAATAGATGATGAAAACGGTATTACATTAGGGACTATTGATCACATTTCTAAGGAAAAGCATTCTAAGGGTACAAAGTCCGATGCTTCGTTTGAATTAGGGAAAGAAATTGCTAAAATAGCCAAATCTAAAAAGATTGACGCAGTAATTTTTGATAAAGGCCCTTATAAATATCATGGTAGAGTAAAAAATTTTGCTGAGGGGGCTAGAGAGGGTGGCCTAGTTTTTTAATATGGTAGATAGACCTTATAAACAAGAAAGTGAATTTGAGGAGAGAGTAATAGAAATAAAACGCGTCTCAAAAAAGACCACTGGAGGCGATAAGATGGGTTTTAGCGCCTTGGTAATAGTTGGCAATAAATCTGGAAAGATAGGTATAGGACTTGCAAAATCCTCTGATGTTCAGTCCGCAGTTAAAAAATCTGTGGCGTATGCCAACAGAAATATGATTAATCTAAATATTTCTGGTGCAACGCTCCCGCATGATGTAACTGCTAAGAGTGGGGCTTCCCAGGTTTTAATTAAGCCGGCCCCCGAAGGATCTGGTCTTATAGCGGGAGGCACTGTAAGATCTGTGCTTGAGTTAGCAGGTGTGAAAAATGCTTCGGCTAAAATTTTGGGTAGCAATAATAAGACTCTAAATGCTAGATGTACTGTGAAGGCGTTACAAAAAATAAGGAACTAACTATGGAGTTAAGCAATATACAAAGACAAAATGGAAAAATTAAAAGTGCTAAGAGGGTGGGAAGAGGTTGTGGTAGTGGGAAAGGAATGCATACAACTGGGAGAGGTAACAAGGGTCAGTTAGCCCGAACAGGTAGTAAACCCCCTTTGGGTTATGAAGGTGGGCAGGAGCCTTTGTACAAGAGACTTCCACATATAGGGGGATTTAAAAGACCTTTTTCGAAAAAAATAGCAAATGTGTCTTTGTCTGCGTTTAATTCCTTTAGAAAAGGCTCTAAAATCACTCCCAAAGAACTTTTGGAGGCCGGTATCTTAAAAAATATCCCAAGCGGTGGAGTTAAGATACTAAATAATGGAAGGCTAGAAAAGGAATTAACCTTTTTAGGTTTTCAGATGTCTTCTTCTGCCAGAAAACAAATTGAGGAAAGCGGTTCCAAAATCATAAATGGCTAATATTTTTAAAAATTCTGAGATTAAGCGAAAAGTTTCTTTTACTCTTTTTGTTATTGCACTTTTTAGATTTTTGGCCCACATTCCTGTTCCAGGAGTAAATCTGGAGATTTTAAAATCCTTTTTAAACCAAAGTCAGCTTTTAGGTTTGTTTGATATCTTTAGTGGGGGAGCTCTTAGGAATTTCTCTATAGTTACTTTAGGAGTTGGCCCATACATTAATGCGCAGATAGTTTTTCAATTATTGACAATGGTTATTCCTTCTTTGGAGGAACTTTCAAAGGAAGGCGAGTACGGTCGCGAGAAACTTAATATGTATACAAAGTTGGCTACGGTTCCTCTGGCCTTGTTGCAGGGATATGGCATGTATTTCCTTTTAAACAATTCTGGCATCCTAACCTTCACGGATCCTTTATCTATAGTGCTCCTTCTATTAACTCTTCTTGGCGGTACAATGCTTTTAACATGGATAGGTGATTTGGTTACAGAACATGGTCTTGGAAACGGTATATCTATACTGATATTTGTTGGCATAATAAGTCAACTTCCTAGTACTATTTTAAATTTCGCTCTTGGGTTTACATCTGCACCTGTTGTAAGTTTGTTATTTGTGGTGTTGTCTTTGTTTATTGTTTTAGGTGTTGTTTTGGTAAACGAGGGAACCCGCAATATTGGTATTGAGTATGGCCGCAGAGGTACTACATCTTCAAAAGTAACGAATTTTTTGCCTATAAAAGTAAATCAAGCAGGAGTAATTCCCATAATATTTGCTGTATCTTTGGTTTCCGTTCCTACATTGGTCTCAGGGCCTCTTCAAGCGTCTGGTAATGTCTTACTCACCGCTATTGGAGATTTTTTGTTTCTTTATTTACATCAGGAGTCAATTTTATACAATTTGCTTTATTTTGCTCTGGTATTTGGGTTTACTTTTTTCTACACTTTTATCCAATTCGATCCTGAGAAAATTGCAGATGATGTTAAAAAAAGAGGCGGTTTTATACCAGGTATTAGACCTGGTAAGGCCACCGAAAGGCACCTAAAGGGTGTAATAGTTCGCCTAACATTTTGGGGGGCTTTGTTTTTGGGTTTAATAGCCATATTGCCTTATATAATGTCCTCTACTTTGGGGCTTTCTGATTTATCTGTGGGAGGTACTAGTCTTTTGATAGTGGTCTCTGTAGTATTAGAAACGGTGCGCCAACTGGATTCTCTAAAAACAAGTAGAGATTACAGTAGCTATTTAAAGTAGCTGATATAATAAAATTATGCTAGATAAAGTAAAAAGAATGAATGAGCTCCGAAAAGCTCAATCAAAATTACAAAAACAATTAGAGGAGATTAGTATTGTTGATTCCTCTGGGGATTATGAGGTAAGAATTCGGGGAGATAAAAGGATTGAGGAAATCAAGATAAATGGAGAATCCAACAAGGACTTAAAGGATCTTATAAACTCTACGATGAAGCAAGTTGATAAGAAGGTTCAGAAGAAAATGCAAGGGCAGTTATCTGATTTGGGATTGGATTTATAAAATGAAGATTTTGTTAATGGGTCCTCAAGGGTGTGGTAAAGGTACTATTGGTGAAATGTTGTCTCAAAGACTTGGTATCCCTTTAATAGGTGTGGGTCAGCTTTTGCGTGATATTCCTCAAACCCATCCGTTATATACAGAACTACATGAGGCAATGGATAAGGGTATTTTAGCCCCCAATGATAAAGTAGCTCAGCTATTGAAAGAAAGGACATCTCTTTTAGATTGTAATAATGGATATATATTGGACGGATGGGGAAGGCAAATAAGTGATTTGGAACAATTTAATCCTGGATTTGATGTAGTGTTAAACATATCTATTTCGGAGGGGACTTCTATAAAAAGAATATCGGGTAGGCGTATGTGTACATCCAATGGGAAGATTTACAATATATATACCTTGCCAAAAGAAATGTTGGCAGAATGCAAAGGCGAACTAGTGCAAAGGTCGGATGATACGGAAGAAGCTGTAAAAACAAGACTGTCCATTTACTATTCAGAAACGCAGGAGGTTTTGGCATACTTTAGAGAAAAGGGTATCTTAAGAGAGATAGATGGAGAAGGCACTCCGGATGAGGTATTTGATCTTGCTTTGAAGGCTCTAAATTCTTAATGAAATTTTTTTCTAATGTTGACCCAAATAAATATAAAGCCATGCAAAAGGCGGGAAAAATTAGCGCTTTGGCTCTAAAAATGGCACTTTCTCAAGCAAAAGAAGGTGTATCCTTGTTAGAATTGGATAAAGTGGCGGAGGATGTGATTCTCTCCAATGGGGCTTTACCTGCTTTTAAGCGTGTGGACAACTATCCATTTACTACTTGTATTAATGTTAATCATGGCATTGTTCATGGAATACCCAATGATTATAGACTTAAAGCCGGAGACTTATTAAGTATTGACTTGGGGGCATATATAGATGGATATAATTCAGATCAATGTTGGACTGTGGAAATATCTACCAATAAAGAGTCTAAATTTTTAACTGCGGGTAAGGTGGCACTCAGAAATGCGATTAAAGTTGCTGTTGTTGGGAATACAATCGGGGATATATCTAATGAAATAGAAAAGACTATTAAACAAGGAGGATTCTCTGTTTCTGAGGATTTAGTGGGGCATGGTATAGGAAAAAAAGTACACGAAAGACCTAATGTCCCCTGTTTTGGCGATGCAGGTGCTGGCCCTATTTTAAGGGAGGGTATGACATTGGCAATTGAGGTGATTTACTCCAAAGGAAATTCTGCTATAGTGGTGAATGACGATGGGTGGACGATAGAGACTTTTGATAAGAGCCTTTCTGCTGTTTTTGAGCATACTATAGGAATAACCAGAGATGTACCTTTAGTTTTTACAAAATTTGATGAAATTGGTTGACCTTATACTGAGTATTTGTTATTATCTACCCCGTCCTTAAGATGAATAAAGATATTATACAGAAAGATGCGGTAGTAACCAAAACTCTAACTGGGGGTATGTTTAAGGTTGAGCTTGATGATACTCATGAAGAGGTTTTGGCCGTCATTTCTGGTAAGATCCGCAAATTTAAGATTAGAATAATGCCCGGAGATAAGGTTAAGGTTGAGTTTTCTCCACATGATTTAAATCTTGGAAGAATAACTTATAGATATAGATAATATGAAAGTACAACCATCGGTTAAGAAAAGATGTAAACAATGCAATTTAATAAGAAGAAACGGTGTTTTATATGTTTATTGCAAGAGAACTCCTCGGCATAATCAAAGGCAGGGTTAATTATGGCTCGTGTAGCGGGAATTGAAATACCAGATAATAAAAAGGTAAAAGTGTCTCTAACTTATATAAAGGGTGTTGGGCGGGCGAATGTTATGAGTATCTTGGAAAAAGCTGGTGTTGACCCTGAGGTTAGGGTCAAGGAACTGGATGAATCAGCAATAGCTTTGATAAATAAGGCGATTGAAGGATTGGCTATACCTATAGAGGGTGAATTGCGTAGGATTGTCAGGCAGGATATTAAGAGATTAGTTGATATAGGTTCTTATAGAGGAATGAGACACAAAGTTGGACTTCCTGCAAGAGGCCAGAGGACTAGTCATAATGCCAGAACATGCAAGGGTAAAAAGAAAACGGTCGGAGGTTTGAAAAGAAAATTAACTAAGACATAATAACTTAAAATATGGCACAGGTTGCAAGTAAAACAAAGAAAAAAAATAAGGCTAAAAAAATAACTGAAACTGGCAAAGTGTATATCTATGCTGGTTTTAACAATACCCTTATAACAATAACTGACCCTGAGGGGAACGCCCTTTTTTCTGGGAGCGCTGGTGCTTCTGGCTTTAAAGGATCTAGAAAATCAACCCCTTTTGCAGCGTCAGCAGCTGCAGAAGAGTTGGGTAAAAAAGCTGTTGCTGCAGGCATGTCCGAGGTATCCGTTATTGTAAAAGGACCAGGCTATGGAAGGATTTCGGCAATTAAATCCCTTAAAACTGCTGGGTTAAGTGTAGTATCAATTTCGGATGTAACCCCAATCCCACATAATGGGTGTCGCCCTAAGAAGATTAGGAGAGTATAAACTATGGCAAGAGTAACTGGTCCTAAATGTAGAATATGTAGACGACTCGGAGTAAAACTTAATCTTAAAGGAACTCGTTGTGACGGAGAAAAATGCGCCTTAAATAAAAGGCAATATGCTCCTGGTCAACATGGGAATATGCATAGACGAGGTAGGAGTTCTGATTACTCCACTCAGTTAAAGGAAAAACAAAAGGCAAAGAATATATATGGTGTTTTAGAAAGCCAGTTTAGACGATATGTTAATGAGGCATTAAATAGCTCAGGCGTGTCTGGGGAGAACCTTTACAAATGCTTAGAATTTAGATTGGATAATTTGGTTTATAGAAGTGGCTTCGCCTTATCTAGGCCTCAAGCTCGCCAATTAATTCGTGCAGGAGTATTCTTTGTGAACGATAAAAAGGTAGTGAGTCCTTCCTACAGAGTTAGGGTTGGAGATATTCTAAAGCCCTCTGATTTTTCAAAGGTGCATTTAAGGGAAGGCTTTATATTGCCCGAATGGATAAGTGCCAATGTAAAGGAAAAATATGTTAAAGTCCAAAGAGAGCCTGTGATGGAAGATTTTAATGAAAGCTTTGAACTACAGCAAATTATTGATTTCTACTCTAGGTAGTAAATGAAAGGTCTATAAAAAATGGTAAAACCAATAGATTTAAAAATAAGTACGATAAAAGAAGCATCCGATTTTGGTGTTTTTTCCTTTGAACCATTGCCCAAAGGGTATGGGCATACCGTTGGGAATATCCTCCGAAGAGTTTTGTTGACTTCCGTTGAAGGTTCAGCAATTACTCAAGTTACCGTGAGGGGAGTTGATCATCAGTTTTCTACTCTAGAGGGTGTTAAGGAAGATATAGTTGCGATAACATTAAACCTTAAAAATATTAGATTTAAGAATTACTCAAAAGAGCCTGTTGTTGCATCACTTTCGGTTTCCAAGGAGGGTTTAGTAACTGCAGGCGAAATTGTGTGCCCTTCAGATTTGGAGGTAGTTAACAAGGATTCTCCCATTGCAACAATAACCAAAAAGGGTACCAAGCTAGAAATGGAGTTTTTGATTGAATCTGGGTATGGATATTCCCCTTCGGAAGAGAGAGAAACATCCAAAGTTGGTGTGATAATGTTAGACGCTTTATATACCCCAGTACTTAATGTTTCTTATAAGGTGGAATCTGCGAGGTTTGGCAAATCTATAGATCTTGATAGGGTTGTACTAAATGTGCATACCGATGGAAGTGTTTCTCCAAAGGATGCTGTTATTGCGAGTGCCAAGCTTATAAAAGGTTTTTTTGAGCGCTTGATAATATGGGATGAAGCCCCTAAGGGTTTGACCGAAGAGGTTTTGGAGGAGGTCGCGACTTCAGGAGAAGCCTCTGAGTCAGACTCCACGCCAGTAGATGAGCTTCCCATTCCAACAAGAACCATAAATGCCCTTAAAAAGGCCAACATATTTACTATGCGTGATCTTTTAGGTAAAACGGAAGATGATTTGTTAGACATTAAAAATGTTGGGCAAAAATCTATTGAAGAATTACTTAAATTAATTGAGGAGGCATCCAAAAAATAGTTTTTTAAGGTTTTGGTTATGCGACATAGAGTTGTAACAAAAAAATTAGGAAGGGATACGGCACATAGAAAGGCTTTAAAAAAGAATTTAGCTGTTGACCTGATTAAACATGGTAGCATTGTAACTTCGGTGGTCAAAGCCAAATATGTTAGGCCCTATGTTGAAAACCTTGTAACTAAGACTAATACAAAATCGGATAAGTTAAGTCTTTTGGGTTATTTAAGATCTCATCTTTCAGACGAAGAGGCGATAAAGATACTTATGGAAGATATTGCCCCTAGATATAAAAATAGAAAGGGAGGATATACAAGGATAGTGAGAGTCGGAAATAGACTTGGAGATAATTCTAGCATGGCTAGAATATCTTTTCTGGAGGAGAAATAATCTATGCGTTTTACAAATAAAACTTTTATGGCAAATAAAGAAAATGTGACCCCTAACTGGCACTTAATTGACGCTAAAAACAGAGTGTTAGGTGAGGTGGCTACAGATATAGCCAAAAAACTTATAGGAAAAGAAAAGCCTGACTATACACCTCACATAAACACTGGAGATAAGGTTGTTGTAATAAATGCCGCACATATAAGCGTAAGCAATGATAAGATGGATTCCAAGGTTTATTATTGGCATACTGGGTATCCTGGTGGGATAAAGCAAATAAAACTAGGTGAGTTATTAAAAAAGGATCCCACTGCCCCTGTTAGAAAAGCTGTCAAGAGAATGCTCCCTCAAAATAAACTTTTGAAACAAAGAATGGTAAATTTGTATATCTATGCTGATGAGGCACATAATCATTCCGCACAATTATCCCATTTGGAAAAGTTAGGAAAGGAGCCTAAGTAAATGCCTAAAAAAGATTTAGTAACAGGAACAGGTAGGAGAAAAACTGCTGTAGCTAGAGTGTTTTTGCATAAAAAGGCTGGAGACATAGTGGTTAATGGGACCCCTATAGATGAATATTTTTCTGATCTTCCTTTTGATAAACAGTCATGGAAAAGACCTTTTAACATTCTTAATATTGCTAATCCTCAAAAAGAATATGACTTGAGTATTAAAGTGCATGGTTCTGGTAGATCTGCCCAGCTAGATGCAATTATTCATGGAATCTCTTGGGCGTTGGCGAATGTTAGTGATGAATTTGCTGAAACTTTGCGAAAGAATGGTATGCTAACTAGAGATTCTAGGATGGTTGAGAGAAAGAAGTATTGGTTGAGAAAAGCTAGAAAAGCTCCTCAATACTCAAAGAGGTAAATTTGGGTTGTTTATCTTGGATACTTTACTTAGTCATTGTTTCAGAAATCTAAATCTAGGTTCATTTTAAATTTTTAGGCTTTTTTCAATATCTGCCAATTGATTTCTTATATCTCGTATAGTGTTTAAAACTTTTTCTTTAGTCATAAATTTTTGATCTTCATTAAAATCAAAATTGTAGGTGTTTGCGATTTTTTCCATGACTCTTAAGGGTGGAATAATTTTACCTGTTTCATACGCCGATATTGTTTTCCCAGAAAGTCCAACCTTTTCAGCGAATCTTTGTTGAGAAAGATCTAATTCCTCTCTAAGTTTTTTAATTTCCTTTCCTGGGTTTTTGGGCATTTTATAAAAAATTAATTCTAATTAAAATAGAATATATATTATTCCAATATGCAATGCAACTATGTAAAATAGTTTTATGCCCCCAAAGATGAACGAAATATCTGTTACTGAACGGCCTCGTGAAAGGTTAATGAGACTTGGCCCAGAATCCCTTGCTGACTCTGAGTTATTATCTATTATTTTGGGTTCTGGAGGCCCTCAGATGAACGCTCTCTCACTTTCGCAAAAACTCCTTAGCGATTTTGGAGGATTAAAAGAGCTTTTGTATGTTGATCTAAATAAATTACGAAAGGTGAAGCATTTGGGAGATGCAAAAGCATGCAGTATAAAAGCTGTGGGGGAACTAAGCCGGAGAAGATTTTTTCTTCACGAAGTTCAAAAGCCAAAAATGAATACCCCAGAAATTGTTTACTCTTTAGTAAGACCTTATATAGTGGGTAAAAAAGTGGAATGCTTGTACTTACTTTGTCTAGACCTCCATCAAAGGTTGTTAAAGCTTTCCCTTATTTCCATGGGAACTTTAGATCAATCATTAGCAGATACACGAGAAATTTTGCGGGAAGCATTATTAAATGATTCTGTGGGAATAGTACTTGTTCATAATCACCCTTCGGGGGTGTTAAGGCCAAGTGACTCTGATATTTGTTTTACCAAAAGGTTTAATGAGGCGTGCTTAAATATCGGACTTGTTTTTGTAGATCACCTTATTGTCGCCGAGGAGTCTTATTTTAGTTTTAAATCTTCCGGTTTACTAAGTTTAAAAAACGAAAGGGGGTGAAAAAAATGAAAAAGCCATTCTATATTTACGGATCTCTAGTGTTGTTAGTACTTCTCACCTTGGGTGTGACCTTTGCCACATTTACAGATAAGGCAAACTTTGTTGGGACAACCTTTTCGGTTGCTAGCTCAGATATTAAGCTCTTAAATGTATACAATGGGGGTACTGATCCATCCAATTTGGTTGATAGCAAGCCTGGTCCTACATTCAGCAATATTACCCCATTTTGGTATGAGGATTACGTGGTTCAGATCTACAATAATGGTACCGGACCCCTAAATCTGACCAGTAAAGCTACCTACTTGACTGCAAACGATCCCGAGGAGTTAAGACAGATTATTTATGTGGAAATGTACGATTGGGAAGATACGAATGGGGATGGGATACCTCAACAGCCTGAATTTGACGAGCATTCTTTGGATGGTAGAAAAACTATCATAAAGTGGAATACCCAAGGATTTAATTTAGGTTTATTACCTGAGGGGGAGGTAAGAACTTTGGTCCTTCGTTTTTCCACGGATGGGATTTCGCCAGCCAAACAAGGTAGTGGGATATTGTTTGACTTCTCTTTTGACGCAACAGGTATTTAGTACAGGTAGAGGCTTTTGGGGGTATGTAATGGATGATTGTTAGAAGAGTAGATTATGGCGGCCGACATAATCTACCCTATTATTTCGGTGGGGTTCTTGAAGCAAAAAATAACCTTTTATTTGGCATAGGGGACTTTGTATGGGGACTTTATAGCCTTTTTGGCTTCTTATAGATTATATGAATGACAAAGCAAATAAAGTAAGAATATTTCTGTTGGGGCTTTTAATAGTCTCAATAATTGTGGGATTTGCTCTAACTGTAAGAAAATATGTTCCGTTATTGGTTGCAACAGGGTCAATGGAACCAAAAATTCCGCAAGGTTCTCTTATATTTATTAACAAAGGGCAAAGGATAGAATTAGGGAACGTGATTACATATAAAACTCCGACGGGTTCTTTGATAACCCATCGTGTAGTTGAAACAGAAAATATATCTTGGGAGAAAGTCTATAGAACAAAAGGAGATGCAAATGAATTCACAGACAATTTTTTGGTGGGTTCTGATGACATAGAAGGAAAGGTTGTTCTAGTTTTACCTTATTTTGGTTATGTCCTTAAATACCTTGTTTCTCCACTTTCTATGTTTTTTTTCTTCTACGTTCCTATTGGATGGGCTATTGGCTCCACAATAAAAAAGTTTGTAAACCCGATAACCCCTTGATATGCTAATAGCATGGATATTGTTCCCTTCATTTTTGTTGAACCCATCTTATGGTGGTCTTATAAAGCGCCTAAAATGTTATTTATTATTCTAAAGCGGGTGCTTGTTCTGGTTAATCATGCCCTTTCACTTACTTTAAATATTAGACTCTTGTTTGTTCCGCTTTTTGGAGATTATACAATCCCAGGTAGAATTATAGGATTCTTTGTGCGCGTGGGACAAATAATCTTAGGTTTATTGGTAATGCTCTTGTTATTATTCTTAATGTTGTTTGTTCCATTGTTTTGGTACTATTTACCTATTTTATTGTTACATTACTTGAAATTCTATTTTGCTTTTGTAGTCGTTGGTGCCTATTTTTTGCGGATCTTTTTGATGCGAGATACTCCTCGGGCAAAAGTTACTTCGGTTGGGGGAGAGGGATATTTGAAGACGGCAAGGCCCAGTGTTATTAAGACTCTAAAAGATTCTAAGCACTCTCAATCTTTTGCGCCTTTTTTTAAGAATGCTCACATAAAGTATCTTTTACAAAAAACGGAACTTGATAAAGATGAATTTATGACTGGTGTAAAAGTAAATGTTGATGTGGAAGTCTGGAAACTCTTGAAAAGAGCTTTTGATGTAGCAAAAGAGCATAACTGTCGTTACATAGAAATGGAACATGCTTTCTTGGCTTTATTGGAAGTAATGCCTGATATAGATAGGTTTTTGGCTTCCTTTGGTTCTTCGCTAGAGGATGTGAAAGAAGCCCTGATTTGGATTGTGGATGAAAGGGAACGCTTGGCAAAAGTATTTTTTTGGCAGGAAGATTATAGTCTAGGAAAACTTGGGGGATTTGGACGGGGTATGACAGGTCGAGTTACACCCCTTTTGGATTCTGTCTCAACGGATTTTACTGCACTCGCAAAGAAAGGTTTGATTAGGGGGATTATTGCTCATCAGGAAGAGATAAAGCAAATTGCTGACCTTTTATCGGGTTCTCAAAAGGTGAACGTTTTAATAATAGGGCAACCTGGAAGTGGAAAAACTTCTGTTATTAAGGGAATAGCTAAGGCTATTGTGGAAGGCACCGACTATGAGAAGATTTCCAATAAACGTATAGTTAGTATTGATTCAGGATCTATATTTGCTGGTGCAAAAACTCCTGGGGATATTGCCGAAAAATTCAAAAAAATCATGGAAGAAGTGCATGGTTCTGGCGATATAATACTGTTTTTTGATGAAATTCATAATTTAGTCTCAGGAGTGTCAAATGAATCTTCCGATGTATCTAGTGTTTATTCTATCTTAGAGCCTTATCTTTCTACAGGA
>Ga0116188_1001337_pt1 | contig 21662 bp, 16 predicted proteins | sample AD_JPNTR2_MetaG_FD_89807 | JGI IMG/M metagenome (GOLD analysis project Ga0116188, IMG submission 89807) | Active sludge microbial communities of municipal wastewater-treating anaerobic digesters from Japan - AD_JPNTR2_MetaG | ecosystem: Engineered > Bioreactor > Anaerobic > Digestate | place...
ATGTAATCGTCCCCGATCCCGCCTCCATTGACGAGCTGCCGCTGATTGAGCGCAAAGTTCTCTACCTGCTGCACGGCCTCAGCGACGACGCTTCCGCCTGGCAGCGCTACACCTCCATCGAAACCCTGGCCGGCGCCTACGGGCTGGTGGTGGTGATGCCCTCGGCAGGCCGCAGCTTCTACTGCGACCTGCCCAACGGCCAGCTCTATTTCACTTACCTGACAGAAGAGCTGCCCCGCTACCTGGAGAACCTTTTCCAGCTCGCCCCCGGGCGCGAGGACACCTTTATCGCCGGCAACTCCATGGGCGGCTACGGCGCCTTCAAGGCCGCCTTTCTTCGCCCCGAGCTTTATGGCGCCGCGGCCAGCTTTTCGGGGATGCTTTCGCTGGATTTCCTGAAATATTTTCCCGATGACCCGCGCCTGGAGGAGTTTCGCTATCTATTCGGGAAGCTGGAGGATCTGCCGGGCAGCGAACATGATCCGGCGGTGTGGCTGAAAAATGCCGCCGCCGAAAAGAAAAAGCTGCCCCGCCTTTACATGGCCTGCGCCCGCCAGGAAGATCTCTACCCCCTCAATGTTATCTTCAGAGACGCCGCCGGTGCGCTGGATATAGAGGTGGATTACTTTGAGGCGGACGGCGCCCATGACTGGTTTTTCTGGGATGTCCAGATCCGGCGCTTCCTTGCCGCCGTCCTCGGCGAGTTGCCCGCCGGGCAATAAAAAAGGGAAAAAGGAAGGGGATATCTTATGCAGGAGAGGCTGGAGCTGCAGCTGTTTATAGAGCATGAGCGGCAGGGGACTTACTTCACGCTGCCCTTCACCATGCCGCCCGACGTGGAGTCCATGGTCTTGCGCTACAGCTACGACCGCCACCTGGAGAGCGAGAGGCCGGTGGAGAGGGGGACCTTCATCGCCCGGGAGGAGGTCAATATCATCGACCTGGGCCTGCTTTCGCCTGACGGTGCCCAGGTGGGCGCCTCAGGCTCGGACAAGAGAGAAATTTTCATCAGCGAAACCGATGCCACCCCCGGCTACCGCTCCTGTCCCCTTGCTCCGGGCCGCTGGCAGATCATTGTCGGCGCCTACAAGGTTGCTCCCGGCGGAGTTAATGTCACCTATGAAATAAGCTTTACTTTCAAGAGACTGCGCCTCCTTAAAGGCGACCTGCACACCCATACCGTGGGCTCGGACGGCATATTCACCGCAGCGGAGCTGGGGCGGCGGGCCCGGCTGCACGGGCTCGACTTCCTGGCCATTACCGACCACAACCAGATGGTCTCGCGCCAGTCCCTGCCCCGCATCGAGGGCCTCACCCTCATCTCCGGCATAGAGTGGACCCACTACCGCGGCCACGCCAATTTCCTGGGCGTGGACCGGCCCTACGACGAGCCCTTTTTCGCCAACACGCCGGAGGAGGTGCGGCGGCGCTTCCAATCCGCCCGGGAGCGCGGCGCCCTGATCATGATCAACCACCCCTTTGAAGAGGGGAACGAATTTCAGTTTGACCTGGAGGAGCTGCCCTTCGACTGCCTCAACGTGTGGAACGGGCCCATGCGCATGCAGAATTTCCAGGCCGTGGCTCTCTGGCAGAGCATGCTCGAGGAGGGGAAGAAGGTGCCCATCTGCGGCGGCAGCGACTACCACCGCGATATGCCCTTCTTATACCCGGGCGCGCCGGCCACCTGCGTCTATGCCCGCTCGGCCGGCGTGGAGGACATCCTGGAGGCGCTGAGGAGGGGGCACGCCTACATCATCTACGCCCCCGACGGCCCCACCCTGGAGATGCGCGCCGGGAAGGCCATTCTCGGAGACACCGTCCCCTGGCCGGTAGTAAAAGAGATGGAAATTGCCCTGGAGGGGCTCCAGGCCGGGGACAAGGTCCAGGTAATCACCGCCCGCAAAAGCGAAACCATCCTGGAAGCTCCCGCGCCCGGCAGCTACCGCGCCACCTATACCATGGAAGAGCCGGGATTCGCCCGCCTTGTTGTCGTGCGCTTTTTCCTTCCCGGCATCCCCGAGCTCCCGGCCCTTTTATCCAACCCCATCTACTTCGAAGAGAGCCGCTGAAAGGCGGCAGGAAGTTTTGCCACCAGCCGATCATGAAGGCGTTCTTTTCATGCCCACGATAAATATTCAGGCTGTCCGTTGCATTGGAGGCGGCAATCTGAAACGCCTGCAGGCTTCTTTTAGGGATACATTACCGGATCCGGGCAGGCTATTTTCCCCAATTAAATTTTTCACTAGAAGAAGGATTTTTACCTCAGCCGGACTTGGACCGGGGAAAGGCCGGTAAAGGCGGGAGGACAGGCAAGAACGCCCGGCCAGTTCTAGGAAACAAATACATAATTGCACCAGGATTGGAGGAATTATTCTGGGCGGAGAAATAATGGCTCTGGCCATGCTTTTCGGTTACATCAGTATGGGGCTTCTCCTGGCCGCTTTCTTAAGAAGCCAGTTTAAGTATCTGCAACGGCTGTTTTTCCCCAGCTGCATTCTGGCGGGGTTCATCCTGCTGCTCCTCGGCCCTAGTTTACTCAGTATTATCAATATACCCGCCGCCGGAGCAGAAGGCCTTGTCTATATTTTGCTGGCCGCGCTGTTTGCCGCCCTGGGCCTGCGGGGTTTTGCTTTAAAAATGGCCGGCCGTGAGACAGCGGCGATAACGGCGCTGCTGACCAAAGGCCTCGCTTTCCAGGGAGTAATCGGGCTTCTGTTCACCCTGCTGCTGATCGTCCTGGTGAGCGCAGATTTTTTTGCCGGGTTCGGTTCACTGTTAATGTTCGGCTTCGGTTATGATACCCTGCTCGCCCGGATCTTCGGCGGTTACTGGGAGAAAAGTCTCGGATTTGCCGGCGGTGGAGCCATCGGTTACTCTTTCGGAATCCTCGGTCTTCTCTTCTCGTATCTGCTCGGCCTGTTTATGGTTGCCCGGGCCGTTAAGAAGAGCGGTGCGCCACTTTTTGCCGAAGGCGATGATCCATCTTTCCTAAGCGGATTTGCGCCCCGCGGCGAGGCCAAGCCCTCCCCGGACAGGATGACTACCAAGCAGCAGTCAATCGAAACATTGTCGTTCCATTTTGCGTTAATCGGGCTGGCTCTATTGATCACCTTTGCCGTTATCCGCCTGGTTGGATTAATCTTGATCAGGCTGTTTGGTTCATCTGTCGCCGACCTTGTGGAAATCTTAATGAACCTGCAATTTCTGCTCGCTTTTGCCGCAGGTGCAGTCATGCGCAAACTTGCCTTACGCTGCAAGGTTGACCATGTAATCGATGAAGGCACGATCGGGCGGATCATCGCCCTGCTGGTTGACTTCATGGTAGTCGCGGCGATCATTTCCATACCGCTGGTCATATCCAGGGTGCACCTGTGGGAAATCCTCACTCTGGCCCTGATCGGAGCAGCGCTGACTTTTTTGCTCGTGCCCCTGTCAACCCGCCTGATGTTCAGCGAGGAGAGCCTTACCCGGCAGGTCGCTCTATTTGCTTTTCTTACAGGCAATATATCCAGCAGCGTTGCCCTGCTGAGGATAATGGATCCCCGCCTGGAAAACCCGCTGATCGGGCACCTGGCCTTGGCCGGCGGGCTGGTCATGGTTACCGGTTTACCCCTGTGGTGCCTGGTGAACCTGCCCCTGGTTGCAGACAATCCTCTATATATTGTGGTCGCGGCTGTTTTGATGATCCTTTATGGAGGGTTGTGGTACCTGGCCTGGCATTTTTTAATTAACCGGAAGGTTGAAACGGAGGCATCGGGAGAAGACGTGAAGTCCTGATATATTAACGAAATAAAAGTAAGCTTCGCCATCCGGGACTTCGTTTGCCAGCTTAATTGACATGACTGGAGATAGGCCATGCGTCCTATACTGTTTAAAATCGGTGAATATCCATTCCATTCCTACTCGGTATCGATGGGGCTGGCTCTCCTAATTTCAATACTGCTCATTGTAAGGCAGGCCAAGCGGGAAGGGTATGATCCCGACCGGATTCTCGAAGGATGTATTATCATTGCTGCCAGCGGTTTGCTCGGCGCCCGCCTTGTTTTTGCAGCCCAGAACCTGGATTATTTCAGCGTCAACTGGCCGCAGATATTCACGCTCAAGTTTGGATGGTTTTCGGCGCACGGAGCGCTGTTTCTGTCCCTGCTGGCGGGCCTTTTATGGTGCCGCCGGCGCAAGGTCATCAATTTTCTGGACCTGGGCGACCTGATGATACCCTACTATATGGTGGGCTATGTTATTGTTCGCACTTTGGGCTGTTTTTTGGCCGGCTGCTGTTATGGGAAAGTCAGCGATCTGCCCTGGGCCGTGGTTATGGTTAATGTAGATTCCCAACCCCGCCACCCCGTTCAACTCTACGCCGCTCTGGGCGGCATAATCATATTTATTATATTAAAATATTATTACCGGATCAGGCCATTTCCGGGTTCCAATATCCTGCTCATGTTTATCCTGTATGGCATCTTGCGTTTTATCTGCGAGTTTTTCCGGGAAGCCGATGTCGAACCCCCGTGGCTGGGATTAAGCCTGGCTCAACTGGTCAGCCTGCTGATGATTGTCCTCTCATCATCCGTTTTCTTTGCGGTCTTGTACAATAAGCGCCGCAGTACGGCCGGAAGGGCAAAAACATAAACTACCGCCCTGCAGATAAAAGGGTTTTCCCGAATAGTGCCTAAAGTCAAGCTTTTTTTTGAAAATTACAGGTTTCTTGCAGGGCGGTTAACCCTTAAGACCAGTTGCGGCGGTAGATCAGGGGCCGCGGTTCATAAGTCCAGCCCCTGGAAAGGCGTTTCTCTTCCCTGCTTCCCGTGCACCAGAAGAGGGGTCCCAGTATCCGGCTTGCGGCTGCGGTCAGGGGCCCAAAGGCCTGCTCCAGCTCCCCGCGCAACGCGCGGGCCTGACTTGCTACGGCCGGGTTCGTTCTTCCAAGCTTACGTTCCATCACCCAAAGCGCCGCAGGATAGAGATGGCGCAGCAAAGCCTCCCGGCGAATGAACAGTTCGCGCACGCGCGGATCGGGATGGTTTTTGTAACGCTTCCAGCCGGCGAAGTACGTGCGGCACATGCGGAATATGCTGGGCCCGTTTACCTGAAAATCACGCTCAAAGGCCCGGAGTAGAAATTGGGTCGATTCCTCACGGGTTATGGCTGCATGTTTAAAATTAAAAGCGTACTGGCCGTGAATATCGGCCGGGTCCACGTCAAGCAGCCGCTGCTGCTCGGCCATTTCCCGGTAAAGCGGCGTGCCCGGCATGGGGGTATAGAGCATAAACTGGTGCAGATCAGTCTGATGGGCAACAGCGTGATCGATTTCCTCATCGATGTTTTGCGGGGAATGATGCTCCAGGCCAATAATGCTGGAGCCCAGGACAAGGATACCGTGCTCCCTCAGTTCACGCGACAGCTTTATGGTGTCGGCGCCTTTTAGTTTTGGGTATTTCGCGCGCGGTGACTCCAGGCCCAGCCAGAGCGAGGTTACCCCCAGCTCAATCAGCTCCTCATAGCTGTACTGCCTGATGGCATTGACTGAAGAAAAAAGATTGAGGGTCCAGCTTTTGCGCTTTTTTCGCATTAACTCCAGCAGCTCCATGGCCCGCTTCTTCTGCAGAAGAAAGTTTTCGTCCATAATGGAAAACCCTTTGGAATTTTTGGCGGCTTCCGCTTCTTCCATGACCCGGAACAGCTCTGCTCCTGTTCCGTAGAAATTGATCACCTTGCCCTTGCCGCCAAAAAAAGCGGATGTGCTGCAGAAGTTGCATCCCATCATACAGCCGGCAGAAGCGATAATAGCGGCGGAGTTGTCATACCTGCGGGGCAGCTTCACCCCCAGCACTCTTAAATCGTATCCGGTGGAAAGCACGGGATGCTGCAGGGGAGCGGTTGCCTCTTCACCGAGGTATTGGCGAAACCAGGCTACCCCTTCCCCCTTGACAATATGATCGGCGTCGATCATTTTTTCCAGGCCGGGAATAGAGGCCACGTGACCGCCGACAACGATTGTAGATTGCGGTGAGAGCTCCCTGACCAGGCGGCACATCTCTTTAACCTTCCCAACATTGACCACAATTGAGGATATCCCGACAATATCATAATCATTTGATTGCAGCTCGCGGGCAAATGTTTCCCGGGTGGGGAAATCAAGCACCGTACAGGGAGCGGATATATTTTCTTGGATAAACCTGATCCCCCAGGAATGATGAAAGCGGCGCGGGGAATAAATCCCCTGGACCCGTGTAACCTGGTTATGGTAGAGCTCCATCGGGTTAATGGCGCGGCTGCCATACTCATCGTCCCGCGCATAGGGACCGAACACTGCGCTAAGCAGCACGCGGGCGCGAATACTCTTTGGATGCCGGTGAACATTCTCCGATATATTATGAATTTTCATTATTTGATCCCTGGAATATACTTCGCTTTTTGAAGTAACAATCCTTCCCCAAGACGCTGCTGCAAGCCGATCACTTGAAAGATAAAAACCTAGATTTGTATTTGCCAACTTGTTGTAATATTGTTAAGAAAAAAAGTGAAGGGGGATTTCCCTATGAGCTCAAGCTTCATCATCGAGTGGCTTTTCCGTTTATTAGTTTTTTGTTTCCATACGGACTGATTATCGCTGTTATTCTCCTGCTCGTTATCCGCAGAAAACATATCTCCAAAAAGTCTGCCTTATTTTCCGGGATCACCTTGGTCCTGTTCTGGTTGTTCATCGGGACCGTCTATTATTTCAGGTATGCTTCTTTGCCGGAAGTGATGCCATTCTACATTATTATTGGCGTGATCGGCGCTGTTCCGGTGCTGGTAAAGTTCTACTTGCTGGGGGCAACCTTTCTCGCCGGGGCTGCCGCGGGGTGGCTGCTTGACTGCATCATCTCGGCGAAGATGGCGCACACCCCGACCATGGCCGCGGGCATGGCCAACATCTTTGCACTGATTCTCGGGCTGTTACTGGCCGTAATTCTCGAAATTGTTTACCGGAAGGTCCGAACATAGTTTGCCCGCGTCGGCCTGCGGGATCTTCGTAGAATTTCCCCTTTTCCAAAGAAAAGTATTAAACACCCTTTTTCCCCAAGGTTAAGTATCAAACTCCCCCCTTTTCCAAAGGGGGGCCGGGGGGGATTTCCCATTACCTGTAAATATCCGCTTTCCGGGGCGGCTTCTTGCCGAGCATGGCCCGGGCAAACCGGTACAGCCCCCTGATTGTTTTCCCGTTGAAGGCATCAAGCAGTCCCAGCGCCGCCTCGTAAGACACCGCGCCGTCCGTCATGGAGTAAATGTTGCGCACGGGCAGGAACGCGGCTCCCTTGCGGACCATGTTTTTCTCAAACTCCGGGGCGTCCTTGGGCAAAGCCTTCGGGGCAAACCTGGTCACCGCCCAGCTGAAAATCTTTCCGAAAAGGCTTACTCCCAGGTCGCCAATGGTGCTGTTCATATCAAGTTCCCCTTTCCCGGGCGGGGTATCGGGGTCTAATTTGCGGTCCAGGAGCGCCTCGAACTGCTCCGGGGGTATCTCCTCCGCCCCGGCGAGAGCATAGTACACCGGCGCCTTCTCCCTGTAGTCGGGCATTTCGGTGGCGGGGGCGTTGACCCGCACCATGGCCCGGAGCCGTATATCCCGCGACGATGCGCCCACCAGGATTTCAAAGTCGCCGCTCTCCACGCACCAGCCTCCGGTGCGGACGTTGTAGAAGACGAAGGCCTCCCGGCCCAGCTTTAGAGTGATCCTTTTTGACTCGCCTTTTTTCAGGAAAACCTTTTTAAAGGCCTTGAGCTCTTTCTCGGGAACAAAATGAGTGGCCTGGCAATCCCTGACGTAGAGCTGGGCCGTTTCGGCGCCGCCGCAATCGCCGCTGTTGGTGATATCGAAGCTGACGGTGAGGGTGCCGCTTTCATCTAGCGACTCCGCGCTCAGCTCCAGGTTGGCGTAGTCGAAGCGGGTGTAGGAGAGGCCGTAGCCGAAGGGAAAGAGCACCTCCTTTTGCGCGCTGTCGTAATAGCGGTAGCCGACAAAGATGCTTTCCCGGTAGTGGACCCGCCTGGGCCCCATGCCAAAGTATTTCACGGCCAGGCAGTCTTCCAGGCGCCGCGGGAAGGTCTCGGCCAGCTTTCCGGAGGGGTTCACCCGGCCGAAGATAAGATCATAAGCCGCTTCTCCCGCGGCTTCTCCCCCCAGGTAGAGATTGAGCACGGCGCCAGCCTGATCCAGCCAGGGCATTTCCACCGGGGCGCCGCAGCTGAGAATGACGATGACGTTGTCCGATATTTTGGCAAGAGCTGTGATAAGCTCGTTGTGCCCCCGGGGAATCTCCAGGTGGCTGCGGTCGAAAGATTCGGATTCGTATTCGTCTGTCAGGCCGGCAAAAACGAGGACATATTCTTTCTTCCGGGCCAGCTCCACGGCGGCGGCAATCTCCTTTTCCGAGTAGCCGTCGCCCTTCATGGTGTAGCCGGGCGCGTAGTCGTAAGCTATGTTTTGCGTGTCCAGGCAGTCGCAGAAGCTGACCAGCTTCCTGGGGTTCACCCGGCTGCTGCCGCTGCCCTGGTAGCGGGGTTCCCTGGCCAGCCTGCCGATGACGGCAAAGTCAGCCTCCGGGCTGAGCGGCAGGAGCCGGTTCCTGTTTTTCAGCAGGACGGCGCCGCTGGCCGCCGCCCGGCGCGCCAGCTGGTGATGTTTTTCATAGTCTGCCTTGAGGCCGGCCGCCTTCTCTTTTGTTTCGGCACATTTAAAGACAAAGCACAGGATCCTGGCCACGGCCCGGTCCAGCACTTCAGCGTCGAGCTTGCCTGCCTTAACCGCCTCGATAATCTGCCGGTCGTGAATACCGTTGGAGGAGGGCATCTCCAGGTCAAGCCCGGCCGCGAGCCCCTTAACCCGGTCGTTGACCGCGCCCCAGTCCGAGATGACGATTCCCTCGAAACCCCACTCCTCCCTTAAAATATCCCACAGCAGCTTCCGGTTCTCGCTGGCATGGATGCCGTTAACCAGGTTGTAGCTGCACATGATCGTGGCGGGGCGGGATTTTTTAACGGCGATCTCAAAGGCTTTCAGGTAGATCTCCCTCAGGGCTTTTTCATCCACTTCGGAGCTGATGGTCAGGCGGCGGTACTCCTGGGAATTGGCGGCATAGTGTTTCAGCGATGCGGCTACACCTTTCTCCTGCACTCCCCGGATAAAGGCGGCGGCCAGCTCTCCGGCCAGGAAAGGGTCTTCGCTGAAATACTCGAAGTTGCGCCCGCAGAGGGGCGTTCTCTTGATGTTTACTCCCGGGCCGAGAACCATGGACACGCCCTGCTCGAGACATTCTTCGGCAATGGCCCGGCCCACTTCGGCGATTAGCTCCGGGTCCCAGGAGGAGGCCAGGGTCACTGCGGGAGGAAAGCAGGTGGCGGGGTAGCTTTCCTTAAACATGCCCTTGCTGTCTTCTCTTTCCTTGCGCAGGCCGTGCGGCCCGTCGGCCATAAATATGGAGGGGATGCCCAGCCTTTTGATGGGCGTGGTTTCCCAGCTGCTTATGCCCGAGCATAAGGCGGCTTTTTCTTCCAGGGTAAGCTGTCCCACTATCTTTCCAATCTCCGGCAAGGTAGAGCCCCCTTAATTGTTTGTTTATTCACAAAAATAATAGCAAAGACCTATCTGGCCTGTCAATGCCGCCTGCAGGCAGCTGTTTGGCGGGAATATTTAAAAATGAGGGTGAAGCTTGCCGATGCCCTGGGCAGGAGCAGGTAAGCTTCCTTTAAATAATGGTCTGAAGAATTCCCTTGCCTTTTGATGGACTTACATATTTCTTCTGCCGCGGATACGTTATTGGATTAGGAGGTGATTGAACCGTTAACGCATAAGTGTAATGATAAAGCCTGGCGGAACCGGCAAACCTTGTATTTCAATTAAAAAGGGGGTTTTTATCCTGAAGGTTAAATCAAACCTGGAGTGGCAAATACTGGAGTCATTTAGAGCTATGCAAAAACACAGCAGCGAAATAAGCGCATACAAGGTGCATGTGGAAAAGGATTTAACTGTAGAAGCTGTGGCAAGTGGAGATGATACCGTAATCATTATTGTCAGGGGCTGTCCCCTATCATGACGGCAAGTTTATCCTCCGAACAGGGCCAGGACCTCGCCGGCCTTGTTCCGGCCATCCCCGTTGCAGCTGATGAAGCGCCGTACTTTGAAAGAAGTAAGCTGCGCGCCCCGGTAAATCTGCCGGACAAATTCAGTGTCGTGATTGGAGATCAGGACGGGGACTCCCTTTTCAGCCAGCCGGGCAGCCAGCTCCGACAGTTTTATCTGCTCCTCTAAGCCGAAGCCGCCGCTGCTGTATTCCGTGAAGTTTGCGGTTGAAGAGAGGGGAACGTAGGGGGGGTCGCAGTAAACCACATCCCCGGGCTTCGCTTGGACCATGGCAACGCGGAAGTCCTGGCATACAAATACTGCCTGCTGCGCTTTCCGGGCGTAATATATCATCTCTTTTTCCGGGAAGTAGGGCTTTACATATCTTCCAAAGGGGGTGTTGAATTCTCCCGCGGCATTGTAGCGGCAGAGCCCGTTGTAGCCGTGGCGGTTCAGGTATAAAAAGAGAGCGGCTTTCTCCTTCCTGTCCCTGCTCCGGTTGAATTGAAAGCGCAGGCGGTAGTATTCTTCTTCCCGGTTTGATGCGGGGATAAAATAGCCGCGGCAGTATTGCACAAAATATTCGCCCTCCTCTTTTAGAACCTGGAAGAGGTTGATCAGATCGGCATTGCTGTCGCTGAGAAGGTAGCTGGGATAATCGGTATTGAGGAATACGGCGCCCGATCCCACGAACGGCTCCACCAGCCTGCTCCCTGGCGGCAGCTGCTCCTTGATGCGGTGGACAATGCGATACTTGCCGCCGGCCCACTTTAGAAAAGGCTTCATTGGCCCCTCCCGGTAGTAGAAGTGGATAAATTCTTCCACCCGGGGAGCCTCAAATCCTGCCCGCTGGGTACGGCAAACGGAGCCTAAGTGGGACACTAGGGACGTACCTGTTTGTCCCATTTTGATCGACTTAAACTTGATTTGTGGGACGGAAAGGTACGTCCCTGTTGTCCCATAACAGGTGAGGCTTCTACACTTTCTCCCAGAGCGTAGCGTTGGCATTGCCGAAGCCGCCGCAGAGGGCGGCCAGCCCGTACCTGGCATCGGGGAGATCTTTTTTCATGATGTTGTTCAAGGTGATGACGATGCGGGCGCCCGACTCGCCCAGGGGATGCCCCAGGGCCAGCGCTCCTCCCCAGAGATTCGTCTTTTTGAAAGGAGCATTCTCTTCAAATCCCAGCTCCCGCAGGCAGGCCAGGGCCTGGCTGGCAAAAGCTTCGTTAAGCTCCACCACGTCGATGTCGCCGGGGGTCAGGTTAAATCTATCCAGCAGTTTGCGCACGGCGTAGATCGGCCCTATCCCCATGATGGTGGGGTCGCAGCCGGCCATGGCTCCCCCCTTATAGCGCAGGTGGTAGCTTAAGCCTAGGGCATCGGCTTTCTGCCGTTCCATCAGCAGCAGGGCACAGGCCCCCTGGGTCAGGGGAGAGGAGAAAGCGGCGGTAATCACACCGCCATCTTTAAAGGGAGTGGGCAGCCCGGCCATGCTTTCGCGGGAAATATTGTCCCTGATCCACTGGTCGCGGTCGACGATAATTTTTTCCCCCTTCTCATTTTCTCCCTCCACGGGGACGATTTCATCCTTGAATTTGCCTGCGTCCCGCGCTGCCGCCGCCCGCTTGTGGCTGTAGTAAGCCATCTCGATCATATCTTCAGAAGAAATCTTCCACATCCCGGCTACTTTTTCTGCCGTCGGTCCCATGGGCAGCTCCATGGGATTATAGCGCTGGTAAAGCCGCACCGGGGGCTCCATCCCCTGCCCCATCTTCACGTTGAGCATGTCTTCCACTCCGCCGGCGACGTAGATCTCGCCTTCGCCGCACATGATGGCGCGGGCGGCGTGCTCAATGGCGGACATCCCCGAAGGGCATTGCTGGCAGATGGTATTGGCGGGCACGCTTTCGGGGTAGCCGCCGGCCAGCCAGGCCAGCCTGCCGATGTCGTGCTGCATGCCGCTCTGGTTGGCGCAGCCGATAAAAACGGCTTCCACATCTTCCGGCTTAACGGCCTTGTTTCGTTCAAAGAGAGCATCGAAGACCGCCGTCAGCAGTTCGTCGGGTGTTCGCTTTCTGAACCAGCCCTTCTCGGCATGGGCTCTGCAGTTTGCTGTCCTCACGCCGTCAACGATAACACATTCCCTGAGCATCGCTCCTCCTCCTTATTTGGGTTGGCCAAGGTTTTCCTCCCCGCGGATGGCCCTGATAGGGTTTTTTGCTTTAACAAGGCCGGGGAGAATTTAATGAAATCATCATTTCATATTAGGGAAAATTATTTCTCTACATATTTAGATAATTCCTTCTTGCTAATCAATTATATAAATTCTAAACTTTTAACAGAACTGTGAGGGTAGGCAGGTAAATTGCGGCTTTAATAGAAATTTACTATTAATTAGGGAAGCGGTAAAGCTGCCTTCATTTATATTTTAAGCCCTTTCACGCTACCCTATGAACGCGGCCAGGTTGCCGGTACCCAGACCCTGGAGCAAGACAGATTAAAACTTTTGCGAGGCCATAGGATGAACTGGCACAAAATACTGGGCACTACTCCCGGTGAAGGCATGCAGCCCAAAGAGGTCTTTTCCTACAGCATCGCCGGCCTGGGGCAGAACATGATCTTCGCCATGGTCAGCTCTTTCTTAATGCTGTATTACACCGACGCGGTGGGGCTGCTTCCCGGCGCCGTGGCCATGATCATGCTGGGCACCCGCCTCTTTGACGCTTTTAACGATCCCATCATGGGGAGCATCGTTGATCGAACCAGGAGCAGGTGGGGCAAGCTGCGCCCTTACCTGCTGTTTTCGCCTCTTCCTATAGCCATATTTACAGTAATCTGCTTTACTACCTTGCCCGGGGCTGACTACACTGCCAGGCTCATATATGCAATCGTTACTTACAACATCTGGGCCATACTCTATACCATCCTCGACGTGCCCTATTGGGGCCTCTCCACGGCGATGACCTCCGACACTCACAAGCGAGCGACCATGCTTACCATAGCCAGGCTGGCCTGCACCCTGGGAGGGGGGTTGATTACCCTGACGGTTCCTATTATCGTGGGCTTCATGCAGAGCCGGACTACCGGTGGGCTGCTGCTGGAGGAAATCCCCCTGGAGCAGCAGGAGGCGGTAAGGGCGGCCATCGGCAGCGACGAGAGCAGCTTTTCCCTGGATTGCCGCAGTCGTCGCGGCCCTGGCTCTTCCGTTCATCTTTGCCGCTTTTGTGGGCACCAAGGAAAGGTATTATTCTGACGAGCCCCCCCATTCCATGTTGGAAAACTTCAAGCTGTTGTTTAAAAATGGGCCGCTGATGTTAATTGTGCTGTCGGGCATCTTGGGCTCCCTGAAAGGCATGTTCCTCGCCGGGGGCATCTATTTTGCCAAGTATAATCTTGGAGACAGCGGCTACTTTACTTTAATCACCCTCTCCGTGGCTCCCGGCGGCCTGCTGGCTTCCCTTTTAACCCCAATGCTGTCACGCAAATTCGGCAAACGGGACCTGTTCATCTTTTCCCACCTGGCCGGTGCGGCGGTGTTGTTGGCCATATATTTCGCGGGATGGAGATCTGCTTTCGGCCTCTGGTTTAACCTGGCCGGGTTAATTATTGTGGGCATCCCGATGGGCTTTGCTAATATCTTGACTTATGCCATGATCGCCGACACGGTGGATTACCTGGAGTGGAAGAGCGGCAAAAGGGCCGAAGGCATCTGTTTCGCCATGCAAACATTTATTTCCAAGGTTGGTACAGCCCTGAGCTCCTTCGCCATAATGCTCACGCTGAGCATTGTAGGCTTCGTGGAAAATGTGGCCGCGCCGCCCCTGGTCCAGGACGGCATCTACTTCGCAAACGTGTTCCTGGCGGCGGTGAGCATGCTGGCCTGCACCATCCCCCTCTTTTTCTACCGCTTTACCGAGAAGGAACAGGCTCGCGCCGTGGCCGTTACCGCTGCCCGGAGGGGAATTAAGGCAGAAAGAGGCTATGACCAAACGGTGTAGTCAAGTCACATTTTTCTTGAGGCGGCTGTTTACAGCCAGTTGATTCGGGTAACGCAAAAAGCAAACTACTGCCCAGGCTAAACACCGCCCCGGGCTATTTTCCGCCGCCTTAACCTTAACCCGATGATTAAAGCAGCGATCCCTATAAGGATCAGTCCGGGCCAGGCCAGAAGGGGAAATGTCCGCCGGCTGCTGATGCGATTTGCGGGTTCTTTGTAGTAAGAGGGTATCTGCGGGATGCCTTCAGGTCCGGGGGGATGAGCGGCGGCATATTCTACCAGGGCCATCCAGACCTTTAGCTCACTGCCTTCCTCATCGTAAACTAAGATTTCTTCTGATATGTTGCCTTCATGATCCAGGTATGGCACAGGATTTCCAGAAGCATCCTTGGGAACTATCTTTAGCATGGGCAAAATATGAGTAATGCTTTCCAGAGTGGGCAGGTGATATAGAACATACGATTCGGTTGCTACCCGGTATAGCTTTTGATCGCCCCTCGCCAGCGGAACGAAATCATCACCGTTTAATGTTTGCCGCCCTTCTCCGGTGAATCGCTCGGCGTTAATTACTGAGCGAAGGGAAGGGATCGGCGTGCTATTTCCAAAAACATCTATGATTTTAACAGGAAGATTGAATAAGACAGCCCGCTGCGGGTCGTAAGTAAGGCGCAGGCCTGAAATTTGGGGGTATTCCGCGTATCCCCTGAATTCCGGAAGAAGGAAAAAAATCTCTAAAATGCGCCGCACTTCCTCTCCGGTCAGATAGAAGGATACTAGAGGATGACCGGGCAGCATATCGGATCCCGTACCGGTAAGGGTAATATCGGCCAATTCTTTAAAGGTAATCTTCCCCGGTCCCAGGGACTTCCAGCAGAGCCCTGAAGGAAGCAGCACAAAATCAACCCTTTCTCCCAGCTTTTGACCGGCTATAATGCGCAAAGCATCAGTAGCGAAATTTCCCATGGGCGTCTCTTGGAACGGAGCGCTGTAGAGCTCAAAATCGGCATAAGTGACCACCTCATCTATTGAATTGACCTTTCCTCCGGTCAGTGCAATAATTCCCCTGTTCAATTTTTGTTCATACTCCGCCACTATCTCGGCGATGAGGGGATCTTCCGTAATCGATTCATCCAGTTCAAGATGGTAGGGAAGACCGGTGTCTTTATTTCTCAACCGCAGCTTGCCGGTGGAACAATCAAAAGCAAGCTCCAGGATGCAAAGATGCTGCAGGTAGGCTGAAGTTTGAATTACTATGGTATGGTTAACCAATAAGGGCTCCATCCGCTCATGGTCATGGCCTCCCAGGATAAGGTCAATTCCAGGCACATCCCGAGCTAATTCAATATTATCCCTGGCAGAAGCATGATTTACGGCTATAATAACATCGGCACCCTGTGCTCTTAGATGAGTTACAGCTTTCCGGGCAGCTGCGTGAGGGTCGCTAAATTTAATCGGACCGTGTTTAAAAATGAATGGCGGCAGGGTACTCCGGCCGAGGACACCAAAAAATCCAATGGTCAGCCCATTGTTAAGTATTTTTAAACAGGTTTTTTCAAGTAAACGAGGTTCGGCCAGGGGATGATTTCCGGGGGGCAGGGTGTTGGTAGATATCACGACCGTTTTATTCTTTTCACCAGGATAGCCGGCATTCTTAAGGATTTGAGCTAATCCCCGGTGCCCGGGGTCAAATTCATGGTTTCCCAGGGTGATTACATCATAATCGATTTTCTGCATGATATCCAACTCAGGAGCGAAACCGAGGAAATTTAACCAACTGTATATGGTGGGGCTGATAAAATCCCCTCCATCAGTTAATATCACCGGCTCGCCCGACTTTGCCTTATTGATCCTGATTTGATTTACGGCCCCGGCTAAAAGAGGGAAACGATGAATATGTGAATGGATGTCATTGGTATGCAGCAAGGTGAAATAATGTTCTTTGCTTTGGCTTATTTCTTGGGAAACCGCACTTACTGGTAAAGCCAAAAGCAGTAAACAAAAAATCGCAACCAGGAATCTGCTAACTGGTGCCCTGGCAAGATACTTTCCTATCTCCTTAGCTTTTACCAACATCACAGATTCTCCGGGGGCTTAATTTAATAAAAGTTTCCTTGGGGTGTCCCTTTTTTCCTTAAGTTTTGGCTAATAGTTCTATGCGAAGAAAAAAATTCGGTAAAGTTGGCAAAATATCCTTCCAATTATAGAGTATAGTATTACTATTTACGCAACTTACATAACATTAAAATTGAAAATTGGATATCTTGAAGGAATTGCGAGAGATGCATCGAATAAAATTTATCCTAGAGGATCGTGGCTGCATCCAATCTTTCGGCCTTCCCTGTAAAAGTCACGGTTAGCATGGCAGCGTCTGCTTTACCGGGGGGCGACAGTTAAATGCAAAAATTGGCGGGGACAATTAATCTCCCGGACGGGGCCATATACCGGGGTGAAATTGTTGACGGCAAGCAGCATGGCAAGGGTACAATAACCTGGCCGGATGGCAGCAGTTATACCGGCCAGTGGCAAAATGGACTCTATCACGGCTACGGCGTCTATACCTGGTCTAACGGCGACCGCTACGAGGGCGAATGGCGGGAAGACAAAATGCATGGCCGGGGCACTTACATCTTTAATGACGGCCGGCAATATACCGGCAGCTGGCAAAATGATATCATGGACGGCTTCGGCACATATGTCTGGCCGGACGGCTCCAGGTACGAGGGAGAATTTGTTGCCGGTTCTTACGAAGGCGGAGGGACTTATTACTGGCCGGACGGCAGGAAATATACCGGTGACTGGAAGAGTTCTCTTATAAATGGCCAGGGGACGCTGGCCTGGCCCGACGGGCGCAAATATACCGGCCAGTGGGTTGACGGTGCCAGGCAAGGTGATGGCACCATGGTCTGGCCCGATGGGCGCTCCTATAGCGGCAGCTGGCAAAACAACAAAATGCACGGACAGGGCGAACTGACCTTCCCCGACGGCGGCAAATTTATAGGCAGGTTTAAAGAAGGAGAACCGGCCAGGCAGGGCACTTACATCTTTCCCGATGGCGCCAGATATATTGGTGAGGTAGAAGACGGCCTGCCTCACGGCAAGGGTACCACTGCCTTCCTCGATGGCTCCAAGTTTACCGGCTACTACGAGAAGGGCAAACCCAGTCTCAAGGGCCGGTATAATTATCCTGATGGAAGTCAATACCGGGGCGAACTTGTCAAGGGCTTGCCTCACGGTCGGGGCATGCTTATTTTTCCCGACAAATCCAGGTTTGTCGGAGAATTTCTTGAAGGCGAACCTGCTGCCTCCGGAACTTACATCATGCCGGATGGAACTGAATATACCGGGCAGGTATCAGGGGGCAGGCCCCATGGCCGGGGAACAACGATTTTCCCGGATGGCTCCAGGTTTATCGGTGATTACATCCATGGCCATCCGGCCGAAAAGGGCAATTACATTTACGCGGATGAGACCGAATATGAAGGCAGCGTAAAAGACGGCAAGCCGCACGGTGAAGGCACTTCCCGCTATCCTGACGGGGCCGTCTTTACCGGTGAGCACCGCAGCGGTGAAGCGGTGCAGGGCGTCTATACATTTGCCAATGGAAACGTATATACCGGCGAAATGAAAAACGGGCGCCCCCATGGAAAAGGGAAGATGTTATTTGCAGACGGCTCCACGTACGAAGGTGAATTTAATAATGGACAGCGCTGCGGGCAGGGGCGGCAGAGCTGGCCGGATGGGTGCGAGTACACGGGCGAATGGCGAAATGATGCCCGGCATGGCCGGGGCATGCTTATTTACCCTGATGGCGTCAAACTGGAAGGAAAATTTAGCAAAGGAGCGGTTCCCTCTGCCGCTGTTCTTCTATACACTGACGGATCTGTTTACAGGGGAGAAATTGAGGAAGGCAAGCCCCATGGCCGGGGCACCCTCTCTTTGCCTGATGGTTCCAGGCAGGACGGGATCTTTTATCAAGGGAGGCTAGTGGAACAGGGCGTCTATACCTATCCGGATGGAACTCGATACGTGGGCGCGATTGAAGAAGGCTTGCCCCACGGCCCGGGGACATTGACTTTCCCGGACGGGAAAAAATTTAGCGGGACTTTTAACCGAGGAACTGCTGAACCGCGCGGCAAACTGTTCTTGCCCGATAAGACGGAATATTCCGGCGAGTTGTTGGATTGGGAAAAACCAGCACGGCCAGCGAAGTAAATACGAGAGAGGGAAGGGCATACCCCAGCCAGTAAAGGGCGATTGCGGCAATGAGCAGCACGCCGATGACAGGCATAAAACCCATAAAAGCCCTGGGGTGTACCGTAAACTCCTCGCATTTTACTTCATTAGTGTAGCGGGCCATCTCCTGGGCCACGTACTCCTGGGCCAATTTTTCTCCCTCACTGCCCGGATCCCTGGGCCCAAAGTTTTCGATAACGTGACCAATCCCCTCTATGGCATATCTTGCGTAGCTGCTTAAGCTTTTGTCGGCCAACTTGATCTACACTCCTTTCTATACTTTCTATATTTATGTAAATATTGGGCTTCTTATCATATTTTCGATAAGGGCCCCAGTTTCCCCTCTTGTGAATTAGCATTTGTATTCTTTATAATGCAAATGTTTGCCGGGAAGCGCTGAGGCGTTATAAAAGGTGGGGCGGCAGAAAAATTGCCTCTGTGAGCGGCAATGTTCTGGTATAATGGTACGAAAAATACGCTTAAAAAAAGGGAGTGCACCCCATGCGCCGCATTCATATCTTTCTGTTGCTAATTGCGCTGGCCGCGGTGATAGTGGCGGCGGTTAAGCTGGATATTCCTTCTTTTTTCCACCCGGTGCCGCAAGAGCCGGAGGATCCGGATCAAGTTGGAGAAGGGCCGGAGCCGGATCCTGAACCCGCACCTGATATTCGCACCGCTTCCCTCACCGCGGTGGGAGACATGTTCCCGCACATGCCCCAGATCACGCAAGCCCACCTCGGGGGGGACAACTACGATTACTCGCCCTGTTTCCAATACCTGGCCCCTTACTTCCAGGCCTCTGACTTTACCACGCTGAACCTGGAGACCAACCAGGCGGGGACTGAATTCGGCTACGGCGGGGCCACCCTGGGCTTTAACGCGCCGCTGCAGCTTTCCGAGGCCCTCAAGGAAGCCGGGGTGGATCTCTATGCCTGCGCCACCAACCATATCTTCGACCGCGGATTAAACGGCCTCCGGGCAACCCTGGAAAATGTGCGCAGCCTGGGGTTCATCACCACGGGGGCTTATCTAAGCCGGGAGGAAAGGGACACGCCGGTAATCGTGGATATCAACGGCATCAAGGTTGCCTTCATCTCCTACACCGACCGGTCGGAGGTCACCATTCCCAAGGAGCACGCCTATGCCGTGAACTACATCCCCCTGTTCGAGGATCTCAGCCCCGTGATCGCCGATATCAAGAGCGCTCGCGCCGCCGGGGCGGACCTGGTAGCTGTATACCCCCACTGGGGTGATATCCGTATGTATCATACCGAACCGACCGAAAAGATGAGAGAGGACGCCAGGAAGCTGGCCGAAGCCGGTGCAGACCTGATCATTTGCGGCCATGCCCACGTTCTGAACCCCATGGACTGGTTCTACACCGTTGAAGAAGACGGCTCCCGCCGCGCCACCCTGGTGGCTTACTCCCTGGGCAACTTCTTTACCAACCAGCAATACCTGCCGCATGAAGGCATCTCCACTGACCTGGTGGAATACGGCATCCTGCTGAGCGTAGAGCTGTCCAAGGATATGAACAGCGGGAAGGCCTGGATCAGCGGCGTGGATTATAAGGTCCACTGGTGCCACCGCAACTGGCGCCACCGCATCTTAGTTCTCCAGGATGTATTTGAAAACGGCCCCGAGCAGTACAATATTACTGCGGCGCAGTTTGAAAGGCTAAAGGAGAAACACCAGGAAAACGTGGAGATTCTTGAGAGGTACGGGTTTTCCGAAAAAATGCCCGATTATATGAAAGAAAGCCACTAGCCGGCCGGCAAATTGTCGCAAAGCTCGCCGCTGCTGCTTTCTGATTAAAATGTAATAACAGCGCCGCGCCAGAATAGAATTGATCAAAAAGGGGTGTGCCGGATGCGCCGAATTCATCTCATCGCTCTGCTCGTAATACTCGCTGTCGTCATTCTGGCGGCGTTTAAGCTGGATTTGCTTTCCCTGTTTCGCTCTGCGCCGGAAGATCCAAATCAAGTTGAACCCGGGCCAGGACAAGTACCGGAACCCGATATCCGCACCATCACCCTGAAGGCCGTGGGAGGATTATACCCCCACCTGGCAATCCTGAATGAAAACCACCAGGGCGACGGAGAGTACGATTTCTGGCCTGCTTTCGAGTTCATCGCCCCCCATATCCAGGATGCCGATATTGCCATGCTCACCCTGGAGACGATGCAGGCGGGGCCGGAATTAAAGTTCTGGGGAGTTTCCGGCTATACCGGCCATACTGCGGGAGGCATTCTTACTTTTAATGCTCCCATTGAACTGTCCCATGCCCTGAAAAGAGCCGGCTTTAACCTCTATGCCCTGGCCAACAATCACAGTATGGACCGGGGCGTGGAGGGTCTCCAGGCCACCCTGAATAATGTGCGCGGGCTTGGTTTCCACACCACCGGCGCCTACCTCAGCCGCGAGGAACGGGATGCCGCGGATATCGTGGAGATCAACGGGATTAAGGTGGCTTTTGTCGCCTATACCTACTGGACCAACGGCATCCCTGTCCCCGCAGGTGAAGAGCATTCGGTGAACTTGATTCCCAACAGCCCCGATCCTGAATTCAAGGATATCAGCCCTGTTATTGCCGATATCAAGAGAGCCCGCGCCGCCGGTGCGGACCTGGTTGCGGTTATTCCTCACTGGGGCGAGCAGTATGTTGATTATCCTTTCGAGCGGCAGCGGGAGGCTGCCCGGGAGATGGCTGAAGCGGGCGCCGATATGATCATTGGCGGGCACCCCAAGCTTGTGCAGCCCTGCGAGTGGATTGAGGTGGCGGGGGAGAACGGCGAAACCCGTTCAGTTCCGGTAATCTATTCCCTGGGCAACTTCTATACGGACCAGCATTACCCGTCGACCCCCTCCGAACTGGTGGAATTCGGCATGCTGCTAAAGCTGGAGCTATGCAAGGATATGGAGAGCGGGAGGGCCTGGGTCAGCAGCGCCGATTACGATATCCACTGGTGCTATCGCAACTGGCGCCACCGCATGCTTGTTCTCTCCGAAGTCTTCGAGAAAGGGCCTGAAAAATTCAACCTCAGCCAGTCCCAGCTGGAGTGGCTCAAGGCGAAATACCGCGAAAACATTGAGATCATCGAGCGCCACGGCTTCTCCGAAAGGTAAAATATCTATTTCCCCATAAAGGGCGTTACAGTTTAACCCGCTCCGGGTAAGCTGTTTCCCGCGCTGCGGACCAGACCTTGTTGATATATGGCAGCGCAAAATAGTTTTGCATCAGGTGCAGCCAGAATGCGCCGCGCTCGTTTAGCGCGATCTGCTCTCCTTCGTCTACAGCCATCTTGAAGCCGTATAAAAGGCGGAGCA
>Ga0116188_1001342_pt1 | contig 21620 bp, 17 predicted proteins | sample AD_JPNTR2_MetaG_FD_89807 | JGI IMG/M metagenome (GOLD analysis project Ga0116188, IMG submission 89807) | Active sludge microbial communities of municipal wastewater-treating anaerobic digesters from Japan - AD_JPNTR2_MetaG | ecosystem: Engineered > Bioreactor > Anaerobic > Digestate | place...
AGAGATAAGAGGAGACATAGCGCAGATACAGAACACGTTGAAGGTAGTATACCCGGATATAGTGACAAGTATAAGTGGCAGATACATAGTACTGAGGGGAGAAGAGGGAAAGATAGGAGAAGCGAAGAGATTGATAGGAGAGATAGACAAGCCTCAGGATGTAGTAGAACTCATAGCTAAAACCACTGAAATAACTGAGAGGATGAATCTTAAATATATTGAGGCTAAGGACTTTGTAGAGTCAGTTAAGGGGCTTTTCCCACCGGATACTATCTCTGTAGAATCTCCAACAAATAGTATCCTTGTGAAAGGCACAAAGGATACTATAGATAGAGTTCGTAGTTTTATTACAGCCGTAGATATTCCTACTCCACAGTATATGTTAGAGGCAAAATTAGTAGAGGTTAATAGAGATGGAGCTTTACTTCTTGGTGTAGATACCAGCCTTTCTGGGAGTGTAGGGGTGAATCTTTCTGCTGATGATTTTGCACTGGAATCTTTGACCTCTCTAGTTTCCACCACCGTTCAACTGAATGCCATATTAAATATGGCTCAGAGTAAAGGTTTAGCTAAAGTTATAGCTGCTCCCAAGATAGCTGCTATTGATGGGAAAGAGGCTAGTATATTTATAGGGGATAATATATACTATACTATACCAACAACTGAAGGAGGATTTGAACTCAGACAGGTAAGTGCTGGCGTAACTCTTAGTGTTACTCCTAAGATGGAGAGAGATAAGATGATAAGACTTAAGATAGCTCCTGAAGTAAGTAGTATTACTGGATGGACTGGTAGTGGCGCTACCATAGCTCCTAATGTTGGAACCAGAAGAGCCACTACGGAACTAAAGGTTAAAGATGGTGACACAGTAGTGATTGGTGGTCTGATGAGGGCTTCAGATACAGATAATATTAAGAAGGTTCCTTTACTTTCTAATATTCCTATACTGGGTCAGCTCTTCCAATCCAGAGATACAAAACAGGAGGAGAGAGAGCTTATTATAATGATTACAGTAAATATGGTAAAGGAGGAAGAATAATGCTATATCGTAGAGATCTTCTTTCTATTGAGGATTTAACTGTAGAAGATATAGAAAATATATTTAATCTCACCAATTATTTAAAGACGGAAGAAGGTAAAAATCATAAACCCTTATCTGGTAAGACTGTTGCCCTGTACTTCGAAAAGCCCTCTACCAGAACCAGAGTTTCATTTGAAGTTGGTATTTTCCAATTGGGAGGATATCCTCTTTATTTAGATAATAAGAGCCTTCAAATTTCAAGAGGAGAAACCCTGGCTGATACTGCCAGAGTCCTTTCTAGATATGTTAATTGTATAGTGGCCAGAACTTTAAAAGATGAGACTGTTAGAGAATTAGCCAGATATGCTGATATACCTGTTATAAATGCTCTTACAGATAGAGAACATCCCTGTCAGGTTCTCGGGGATATATATACTGTAAAAGAAAAGATAGGCTCTTATAAAGGTATAAAGGTTTCCTACGTGGGTGATGGTAATAATGTTGCTAATTCTCTTATATTAATTTCTTCTAAGGTGGGCATAAATTTTTCTATCGCATCACCTGAGGGATACGAGATAAAGAATGAGATAAAAGAAAAAGCGATTAAGTATGCCAAAGATTCAGGTGCAGTTATTGAATTTTATAATGATCCAACTCTTGCTGTTAAAGATGCAGATGTGATATATACGGATGTCTGGGTAAGTATGGGAGAAGAAGCGGAGGAGGAAAAGAGGAATATGATCTTCCAGAATTATAAGATAGATCTGCAATTATTGAAGTTAGCTAAATCTGAGGTAAAAATAATGCACTGTCTCCCAGCTATAAGGGGTAAAGAGATAGCTGATGAGGTGATGGATGGGCCTTCTTCGGTAATTTTTGACCAGGCTGAAAATAGATTATATGTACAGAAGGCAATACTTTCTTTAATTCTTGGATGAATATGAAGAAGTTATTTGGGACTGACGGAGTAAGGGGAGTAGCCAACTTGGACCTTACTCCAGAGCTTGCATTAAAAGTGGCTAAGGCTGGGGGGTATTATTTAAGTGCAGGCAGTGATAAACCCTGTTTTCTGGTAGGCAGGGATACCAGATGCTCTGGCGATATGATAGCAGGGGCGGTGATAGCGGGATTATGTTCAGTGGGGGTTGATGTTATTGATATTGGGATATTACCTACTCCTGGGATAGCCTATCTTACCAGAAAGTTAAAGGTTAATGCAGGGATTGTTATCTCTGCTTCTCATAATCCTATAGAAGATAATGGAATAAAGTTTTTTGACTCTAACGGCTACAAATTGTCTGATGAGATGGAAGAAGATATTGAACAGCTTTTGGATATGGACTTTCCAAGACCAAATGGAGTTAAGATCGGTAAAGTTAAGGTCTTACCTGATGCGTACGAATTATATGTAGATTATCTTATAGATCAGGTTGGGGTACGTCTTGATGGATTGAGAGTAGTTTTGGATTGTGCCTATGGGGCTGCTTATAAGGTTGCTCCTCTTGTTTACAGATCTTTAGGCGCAGACGTTATAAGTATAAACGATATCCCCTTGGGTGAGAAAATAAATGTTAACTGTGGGTCAACTTATCCTGGTATTATCAGGGAAGAGATCAGAAAATATCCAGGAAGTATAGGCATCTCATTTGATGGAGATTCAGATAGGGTGGTTCTTGTCGATGAGGAAGGAAATATACTTGATGGAGACAGTATCCTGGCTATATGGAGCATAGAATTATTTAAAAGGGAGAAGCTGAGAAATAATACAGTTGTTGGGACAATTTTAAGCAATATGGGGTTAGAAATTGCCCTATTGAAATATGGTATAAGACTTATAAGGTCTGATGTTGGGGATAGATATGTCCTGGAAGAGATGTTCAAAAGTAATGCTGTAATAGGAGGAGAACCATCTGGACATATAATCTATCTTCCTGGTGTTACTACTGGTGATGGAATTTATACATCCCTTATGATACTTAAGATTTTAAAAGAAACTGGTAGGACTCTTTCTTCATTTAAAGATATTATGATTCGTTATCCTCAAATTTCCAGGAACATAAAAGTAAAGGATAAAATTGGTATTCTAGAAGATATGCGTATGAAGAATTTAAGAGAATATTTGAAGGTTACTCTGGCAGGCAGGGGTAGATTTATTATCAGACCTTCTGGTACAGAACCCTACTTGAGGATAATGCTAGAAGGTGAGGATGAAGAATATCTGGATCGATTAATGGAAGAGATTACTGGTAAAGTGAGGGAGATAGATAATGCATATCTCTGATTGGTTCTCCAGAAAACCTAAATACGCTGTTCTAAAACCAGAAAAGAGAGAGATACCTGAAGGTCTATGGACCAGATGCCCAAAATGTCTGGAGATAATCTATAATAAAGAACTGGAAAGAAACCTTAAAGTTTGCACTAAATGCGGATATCATTTTAAACTTAATGCCTGGGAAAGGATATTTCAGCTTGTTGATAATAAAGAATTTTATGAGTTGGATGGATATTTAGAAAGCGTGGATGCATTGCCATTTGATGATGGGATTTATATTGATAAACTCAAAGAAGATAGAGAGAAGACAGGATTGACAGAGGCTATAGTTACCGGCAAGGGTAAATTGGAAGGATTTGATATCCTCCTCGGGGTCTTTGATTTTGGTTTCATAGGTGGAAGTATGGCTTCTGTAGTAGGTGAGAAAGTTACTCGACTTTTTGAATACGGGGTTAAAGAACAGTTACCTGTTATTATAGTTACAGCAACAGGTGGAGCCAGGATGTATGAAGGGATGCTCTCTTTAATGCAGATGGCAAAGACAAATGCTGCACTGGGAAGGTATAGAAAAAACAGGGGATTGTTTATATCTATCCTGGCAGACCCTTCAACTGCTGGTGTAATGGCAAGTTTTGCTTCACAGGGAGATGTGATAATAGCAGAACCTGGTGCTCTTATAGGTTTTGCCGGACCCAGAGTAATAGAACAGACCATAAAGGAAAAGTTGCCTGAAGGTTTTCAGAGTTCAGAATTCGTCTTTCAGCATGGTATGGTAGATATGATAGTAGATAGAAATAGGTTAAAGTCAGTACTCGGGAGGATAATAAAGATATGGATAATGAAACAGAAGTAAGGAACTTGACCGCCTGGGAGAAAGTTCAACTATCCAGACATCCTCAGAGACCTCTGACTATTGATTATATAGAGAATCTGTTTGATGATTTTATAGAACTTCACGGTGATAGACTTTATGGGGATGATCCTGCCCTGATAGGTGGATTGGGCATATTGGGTGATATGGGAGTGGTTGTCTTTGGTCATAATAAGGGTAAGAATATAAAAGAGAACATCAATAAAAATTTCGGTATGCCACATCCAGAAGGCTACAGAAAAGCTTTAAGACTTATGAGACTGGCTGAAAGATGGAATCTTCCCGTTATATCTTTTATAGATACTCCAGGCGCCTATCCCGGGATAGGCGCAGAAGAAAGAGGACAGGCAGAAGCCATAGGAAGAAATATACTTGAGGCTTTCGAGATAAGAACACCCATTCTTGTTGTAGTTATAGGAGAAGGTGGAAGTGGTGGTGCTCTGGGCATAGGAGTGGGAGATAGGGTCCTTATGCTTGAGAATGCCGTATATTCTGTTATATCCCCGGAAGGTTGTGCGGCTATCATATGGAAGGATTCCAAACAGGCAGAAAAAGCAGCCGAATCACTTAAACTTACCGCCCAGGATTTATTCAGACTTAACATAATAGATGAGATAATTCCTGAGCCACCGGGTGGCGCACATACAGATATGATGGCTACGATGAATTCAGTAAAGAATAGTATACTGAAAAATCTGGAAGAGATATGCAGTAAAGATCTGGATACCCTTCTGGAAGAAAGACATCAAAAGGTGAGGCGGATAGGAGTTTTTGAAGAAAAACCTGGTGCCGAAGGCCGGAGTTGAACCGGCATGGAGTCAAAGCCCCACTTGATTTTGAGTCAAGCGCGTCTGCCTATTCCGCCACTTCGGCTTTTCCTGATATTATTTTAAATGAAAGAGAGGCTGATGTCAATAGAAAAACTCCTCTTAGTAGATGGTAGTGGGATAGCTTATAGAAGTTATTTTGCTTTACCCAGATTATCCAGTCCTAAGGGACTTCCTACTCAGGCTGTCTATGGATTTGCCAATATAATCTTCAAGATTCTGGACGAAATAAATCCAAACTACATAGCAGTAGCCTTTGATACCTCTGCCCCTTCCTTCAGGCATAAAGCATATAAAGAATATAAGGCTCATAGAGAGGTTATGCCTGACGAGATGAGTATACAGCTACCGTATATAAAAAAATTGCTAGAGGCTTTATCTATAAGAATACTGGAATATCCAGGATATGAAGCGGATGATATAATCGCGACTCTTGTGGATAGGTTTAAAAAGGAAAATCTGGAAATCTCTGTTATTTCAGGAGACTATGATCTGCTGGCTCTTGTGGATAAGAATGTAAGAGTTATCGTGCCTAGAAAGGGGATAACAGAGGTTGAAGTCTTTGATATAGGGGCTGTGAAAGAAAAATTTGGTATTTTACCCTATAAGATACCACTCTTTAAGGCACTGGCCGGGGACTCTTCTGACAATATAAAAGGTATAGAAGGAATAGGAAAGAGCAGTGCTGTGGAGATATTAAGAAACATAAATCATGTAGATGAACTTATTGCAAATATACAGTATCTTCCAAATAGAATCAGGGTAAAGCTTGAAGGTAAAGAGGATGAGGTAAGAGAAAATCTATTCTTGGCTACATTAAAAAGGGATGTTCCTGTAGAGATTGATTTGAATGATATTGCTGTTAGAGATCCTGATCTTGATAAAGTCAAGTCTATAGCTCAGGAACTCGGTATGAAGTCTATACTCAAGCGATTCTCTATAGAAACTCCGGATTATAATCATAATACAGGTACAGCTGCAGAAAAAAAGGGTATTAAAGATATCCTCGATATAATTGATAGTTCATCTTACCTGTCCCTGTTCTCCGATTTAGACCTCTCTATTTATCCAGTCAAGCTTAAGTCTATATCCATATCTATAGAGGATAAGACTTACAGGTTAGATGAGGACGAAGACGTACTGAAGAATTTTATAAGAGACCTTTTTTCTGAAAGAAGAACTATTGCTGTATATGATATGAAGGCTCTTTGGAAGGTTTTAGGGATTTACGAGAGAGAACTTACTTCTGAGATTCTCGATGTCTTGATCCTTGGATATTTAATAGACCCATCTCAGGAGGTATCTCTAAATAAGCTTTCGGATAGATATCTTGGTATGAATTTACCAGAATCCTGTGCTATATATAAGTTGGGTTTAATATTAAAAGAAGAGATCGATAAAAATGATATGAATAAGCTTTATCAGGAGATAGAATTACCACTTACCATGGTCCTTGCAGATATGGAGCTTAAAGGAGTTTTAATCGACGCCGAGTATCTTAAGGAACTCTCTAAAATGTTAGACCTCTCCCTCTCTCAGATAGAAAGAGAAATATACAATCTTGCTGGTGAAGAATTCAATATAAATTCTCCTAAACAGCTCTCCCTTATACTGTTTGAAAAATTGAAGCTTCCTCCTGTAAAGAAAACTAAGACAGGATATTCTACCGATGCAGAAGTGCTAAGTCAATTAGCCAGTGAGAGCGAGATCTGTGCCAGACTTTTAGAGTACAGAGAATTAACAAAACTGAAGAGTACATATGTAGATGCCCTGCCTAAACTTATAAATCCTCATACAGGAAGATTACACACTACATTCACTCAGACAGGCACGTCTACAGGAAGATTAGCCAGCAGTGACCCCAATCTTCAAAATATACCTGTCAGAAGTGAGATAGGTAAAGAGATACGAAGAGCTTTCATCGCCCCAAAGGGTTATAAACTTATATCTGCTGATTATTCTCAGATAGAGTTGAGGATTCTCGCCCATCTAAGTGGAGACCCATTACTTATCGATGCCTTTAATAAGGGTGTGGATATTCACGCTCAAACGGCTGCCAAAATATTAGGAGTTGAACAAGAAGAAGTTACTCCTAATATGAGAAGATTAGCTAAAACCATAAATTTTGGTATAATATACGGGATGAGTGATTATGGTCTTTCGAAAGAGCTTGGCATACATAGGAGAGAGGCAAAAGAATATATAGAGAACTATTTCAATACTTACAGTGGGGTCAAGGAATTTTTGGAAAAATTAAAGGAAGAGGCAAGAGAGAAAGGTTATGTAACCACTATTTTCAATAGAAGAAGATATATACCCCAGATAAGGAGCAGTAATAAGGCTGAAAGAGAGTTGGGAGAAAGATTGGCTGTAAATACTCCTATACAGGGTAGTGCAGCTGATCTGATAAAATTAGCCATGGTCAGACTGTATGACATATTAAGACAGAAAGGTCTCTCTGCCAGCATAATATTGCAGATTCATGATGAACTCCTCATTGAAACAAAAGAGGATATGGTGGAGGAAGTGGCACACATAGTTAAAGATACTATGGAGAATGTTTATAAGATGAAGATACCAATAACAGTAGATATAAAGATAGGAGATAATTGGTGCGAGATATGAAAGTTCTTATAGTTGGTAGTGGTGGAAGGGAAGATGCTATAGCTTACAAGGTATCTCAAAGCCCTTTACTTTCTGAATTGTACTGTATTCCTGGCAATGGAGGTATGGCACAGAGGGGAAAGATTTTAGAGGGGAAGGTAGAAGATGTTCCTGAAATAGCCAAAGACTTGGGAATAGAGTTTGTAATAGTAGGACCTGAAGCTCCCCTGGTAGATGGAATAGTGGATAGATGTAGGGAATATAATATCTCTATATTTGGACCCGATTCCAGAGGGGCTCAACTTGAAGGTAGCAAGATCTTCGCCAAAAAATTTATGAAAAAAAATAATATCCCCACCGCGGAGTTTTACATACCCTCTGATTATAATGATGCGGTCATATATATAAAAGAGAATGGACTTAAGGCGATAAAGGCTGATGGACTTGCTGGTGGGAAGGGTGTGGTTATCCCGGAGGATTTAGATTCTGCCAGCAGTGTCATTTATAGATTTATGGTTGAGAGAGTTCTGGGTAAGTCTGGAGAGATGATAGTTTTAGAGGATATACTGGTTGGAAGAGAGATCTCCTGCATTGTAATTACCGATGGAAGTAATTACTGTTCCCTGCCCATAGCACAGGATTATAAGAGAGCTTATGACGGTAACAGGGGTCCAAATACAGGTGGTATGGGGAGTATAGCTCCCATATATATAGGGGAAGAGATAAGGAATAAGATTAAAGATAGAATAATAGATCGAACCCTGGAAGGCTTAAGAAGAGAAGGGATAACATATAGAGGTGTTATCTATTTTGGACTTATGCTGGTAGATAATGACCCTTACGTGTTAGAGTATAATGTCAGGCTTGGTGATCCGGAGACCCAGGCTATTATTCCTTTATTGAAAGATGATATTTTAGAGATATTTTACGAGACTGTTACCTCTAATTTATCTCTGTCTAAACTGAACCTGAAACCTTGTTATACTTGTTGTGTTGTTCTGGTATCAGGAGGTTATCCTGGACATTATGAGGTCGGAAAAGAGATAATAGGATTAGATGATATTTCTGAGTGTATCTTATTTCACGCTGGAACCAAGCTGGTTGATGGTAGATTTTATACTGCAGGGGGCAGAGTTTTAAATGTTGTTGGTTCAGGTGAGACATTGGAGGTAGCCAGGGAAAAGGCATACGGATGTGTATCCAGAATCAATTTTGAGAATATGTATTATAGAAAAGATATCGGACAGGGAGTGAGTAATATTGATTGAAAGATATAATGTTCCAGAAGTGGCTAGAATCTGGGAAGACGAGTATAAATTTTCTCTCTGGTTAAAGATAGAACTTCTGGTCTGTGAGGCTTATAACAAGCTTGGGGTTATTCCCTCCAGCGCTCTGGAAAGGATAAAAAAGAATGCCACGTATGGAAGTGCGGAGAAGGTAAAGGAGATAGAAAAAGAGACAAAGCATGATGTTGTCGCCTTTGTGAGAGCGGTAGGAGAGAATCTGGGTGAAGATGCTATGTATTTACATCTGGGACTTACCTCTTCTGACCTTCTTGATACTACTTTAAGCCTTCAGCTAAGAGAAGCCGGGAATATTATACTACGAGACTTAGAAAAAGTCATCTCCATAGTAAAGGAAAAAGCCAAGAGTTATAGAGATTTATTGATGATTGGTAGGACTCATGGGGTTCATGCTGAACCGATTACCTTCGGTTTTAAACTGGCAGGCTGGATAGCAGAATTAGAACGGGATAAGAAGAGACTGATTTCTGCTATAGAAGAAGTCTCCGTTGGAAAGATTTCTGGGGCTGTAGGTACATATGCTGAAGTTCCACCTGAGGTGGAGGCTTATGTTTGTGATAAACTTAATCTTAAATCAGATACCGCTTCCACACAGGTTATTTCAAGAGATAGATATGCATTCTTTATTTCTATGCTGGCTATACTTGGTTCCTCTCTTGAGAGGTTTGCCACAGAAATCAGACATATGGCAAGGACAGAGGTAAGAGAGGTGGAAGAAGGTTTCAGTAAAGGGCAGAGGGGTTCCAGTGCTATGCCACATAAAAAGAACCCTATAAATGCAGAACAGATATGTGGTCTTGCCAGAGTACTGAGAAGTAACCTTATAGCTTCTCTTGAAGATATGCCACTTTGGCACGAGAGGGATATAAGTCATTCTTCTGTAGAAAGAATAATAATGCCAGATTCTACGGTATTGGCAAGTTATCTTCTTCGCAGATTTGGTCAGCTGGTGAGGGATCTGGTTATATATCCTGAAAATATGGAGAGAAACCTAAAACTTACTGGGGGATTATATAACTCACAGAGGGTCTTGCTTGCTCTTATGCGCAAGGGACTTCCAAGAGATATTGCATATGAGATGGTCCAGAGGAATGCTCTTAAAGCCTGGGATTTAGAGAAGCCTTTATACGAACTTCTGGTTGAAGACGAGGAGGTAAGAAAGTATCTTACAGAGGAAGATCTGAAATCTTCTTTTACTGATGAAGAGTATAAGAAGAATTTAGATATTGTTTATAAAAGGGTCGGAATTGATGACCATTAGATGAGTAAAAACATTTATCAGGAGGTAAAAATGAGTAGAATACCTATAGCTCTGCAGCTTTATTCGGTAAGAGAAGAATGTGCTAAAGATTTTGTGGGTACAGTAAAGGCTGTTTCAGAAATGGGGTATGATGGGGTTGAGTTTGCAGGATATTATAATTTAAGCGCCAGTGAATTAAAGAGTATCCTGGATGATTTTGGCTTGAAAGTGGCTGGAACTCACATTGGAATTAATACCTTAATTGGGGACGAACTTCAGAGGACGATTGAATTTAATGCCACATTGGGTAATAAATTTCTCATTGTTCCGGCGTTACCACCGGATTATACCGGGACTAGAGAAGGTTGGCTTAAGGCAGCAGAGATGATGAGTGAGATATCTGAAAAGATAAAGCCCTATGGAATGAAGGTTGGCTATCATAATCATGATATTGAGTTTAAAAAAATAGATGGAGAAACCCCCTGGGATATATTTTTCCAGAATACGAGTGAAGATGTCGTTATGCAATTAGATATCGGGAATGCCATACATGGTTCGGCTGATCCGATAGAGATACTTAAGAAATATCCTGGAAGAGCAATTACTGTTCATCTTAAGGAGTATCCGTTTAGCGCTCCAGCTGTCGGTGAAGGAGAGGTTAACTGGAAAGAGATATTTAACATTTGTGAAACAATAGGGGGGACCGAATGGTATATAGTGGAATACGAAACACCGGGTAGACCTCCTTTAGAATCGGTTAGACGTTGTATAGAAAACCTGAGGAGGATGGGAAAGTAGCTCAAGTTTTATGAATACAGTTGAGGAGATAAAGAAGAGGTTAACGTTTTCCTTAAAGAGGGAGGCTAATAGCGACAACTTTATAAGCGAGAATTTTATAAGAGAACTGGCATCTTCATCTGTAAAACTCCATAAGGATATCTCAGTCTTTCTCTCCAGGAAGAAGCAGATAATAGATGTTACTATTAATGGGGGAATAGTTACCTTATCTTCTCGACAGGATAAGAATGTCTTATCAAAAGTTTTTTGTATCAATACGAAATTTGGTAAGGATGTAAGGATAAGTGGTATTGATCTTGCTACACTTAAAAACTTAAAACTTGACTTTCTTGCAATCCTCACTATCTTAAAAGATGGTAGACCTGGTGAGATGCAGGTTGCTTTTCTTAGTGGAGAAAGACTTGATAAATTTGAATTCATCGGACCATATCCGTATGAATACTTTCTTACGTTCGACTTTCTAGGAAAGATATCCGAAACTGAACAAGATGCCAAGACAGATGTATATAATACTGAGCCAGAGAGAGAAAGGGTAGTACTTGTAGATGTGAGAAACGGTAAAGATAAAGAGTTTGAAGATTATCTCTTTGATGAGCTAGAAAGGTTGACCTACACTGCCAGTGGAGAGGTTGTTTATAAACTTTATCAGAAGAAGGGTTCGCCGGATCCCCAATTTTATATAGGGGAAGGGAAGCTGAAAGAGCTGGCAGATATTGTGCAGAGGGTATCTGGAGATCTGGTTATATTCAATGGAGAGCTTTCTCCATCTCAGATAGCAAACTTAGAGTCTATCCTGAGGACCAGAGTTATAGATAGAACAGATTTGATTCTTGATATCTTTGCTAAACGTGCAAGGACAAAAGAAGGAAAGTTACAGGTAGAGCTTGCCCAGTTAAAACATCTTTTGCCTAGGCTTATAGGTAGAGGGAAAGAACTTTCTCGTCTTGGTGGTGGTATAGGAACCAGGGGACCTGGAGAAAGAAAATTGGAAACAGATCGACGGCATATTGAACGCAGGATAGAATTTTTAGGGCAGGAGATTGAAAGGATTAAGAGACATAGGACGCTTATAAGGTCGAATAGAGAAAGAAATAATGTTCCTGTGATCGCACTTGTTGGTTATACCAATGCAGGTAAATCCACCTTAATGAATGCTCTTACACATTCCGATGTGCTGGTAGAGGATAAGCTTTTTGCTACTTTGGACCCTACCACCAGAATATTATGGCTTGATGATATAAAGGTTTTATTGACCGATACTGTTGGATTTATACATAAACTTCCGCATCATCTGGTGGAAGCTTTTTCTTCCACCTTGGAAGAGATAAGATACGCTGATATTATACTGAATATTATAGATGCAAGTGACCCATTTTTCTACGAGCATATAAGGGTGGTAGATGAGATGCTTAAATATCTTGAGTCTTATAATAAGACTATAATCAGAGTCTATAATAAGATTGATCTCTTACAAAATCAGGATGATATAATACCGGTCACAGAAGATACAGGTGTATTTGTATCTGCCATTACAGGAGAAAACTTGGATAAACTTAAGTCTCTTCTTAAAGATCAGGTTAAATGTATCTCTAGATAATTAAGTGTTCTGCTTATAAATCTATAATTTCCACTGGAAGTACCTCTGATTTTAATCAGGGGATAATAAAAGCTTTTTCTTGACAAAGACCAAAGTAAATGATAAACTTTTTATATAAAATTAGCACTTAAAGCTCTGGAGTGCTAATGGGGGATGATGGAAGTATGCTTACAGAGAGAGAAAAGATAATTTTAAAGGCGGTAGTTGAAGAGTATATAAACACCGGAGAGCCTATTAGCTCAAAGGTTGTGATGTCTAAATATTGTCCCTATGTCAGTTCTGCTACCGTTAGAAATGATATGGGTGTTTTAGAGGAGATGGGTTATATTACTCAACCCCATCCTTCGGCTGGGAGAATACCCAGTCCAAAGGGTTATAGATATTATGTAGAGAATCTGCTGGACGACTGTAAACTTTCTCCTCAGCAGAGGATGAGGATAAGAAAGATATTATCCGGTTTAGAATCAGAGATAAGAGACTTGAGAGAGATGATAAGGACTACATCCTGGTTGATAGCTCAGTTATCAAAACTTATGGCTTTTTCGTATGGACCAATTTCTTCCGGAAGACACATAAAGAAGCTCTGGCTTACACCAGTGAATGGAGAGAGTGTCCTCCTTGTATATATGACTAATGTAGGTGAAGTTAATCATAAGGTCATTTCTGCTAAATATAACCAGTATAATCTGGAGAGGCTTTCCAATATATTCTCCAGTAAACTGGAAAATGAAGATATGGACAGGCTTGATATCAATGAGATTGTAACTCTTCTACCAGAAGAGGAGCCTTTAATAAAAGAGGTCTTTGAACACCTTAGAAGAGAAAAGTATACCACTGCTGAATCATATATAGAAGGAACAGATTATATTGATAAGATACCAGAGTTTAATAATCCAGAGATTCTTAAAAATCTTATCAGTATAATAAATAAGGAAGATTTAGTTATGGAACAGATAAATGCGGCGATCAGCTCCGGAGACGTATGGACAAGTATTGGAGAGAAGGGGGAACTCACCTTTATAGTAGTTCCATATTTTATGGAGGATTTTCCCATAGGGGGAGCTGGAGTGGTAGGTCCGGTCAGGATGAATTACAAATATATAATTCCACTTTTGAACTACCTGAAAAACTGCATATCTGATATGCTTTCAGTCCGTTGGAGGTGAACTATGGAAGAAGAGTTGAAGGAGAATCTTCCTGCTGAAGATATAGCGATGATAAAAGAGCAATATAAAGAACTAGAGGATAAATTCTTAAGGCTTGCAGCAGATTTTGATAACTATAGGAGGAGAATGGCTCGAGAGATAGAGGAATTAAAAGATGTAATCAGAATAGAGCTTATCAGAAGCTTGCTTCCCCTATTAGATGATATAGAGAGGGCATTCTCTTCTATTCCTGCTGACAGGGATGATGGGATAAGAGATGGAATAGAGATGATAATGAAGAATTTCCAGGATTGGTTGACCAGTCAGGGAGTAAAAACTATAGAGATTTCTGATGATATTTTTGATCCTAAATATCATGAGGTTGTAGTAGTTGAAGAAGATGAGAATATAGATAAGGACAAGGTTGAAGAGTTAAGAACAGGTTATACTCTTAATGACAGGGTAATAAGACCTACTATGGTAAAGATTATTAAGAAGGTAAAGGAGGGAAATTAAAATATGGCTAAGGTTATTGGGATTGATTTAGGAACTACTAACTCAGTTGTAGCTTTTGTAGAGGGCGGAAAGCCTACAGTTATTCCCAATGCAGAGGGTAGTAGACTTACCCCGTCTGCTGTAGCTTTTACTCAGGATGGGCAGATACTTGTGGGAGAGCTGGCTAAGAGACAGGCTATCCTCAATCCTGAAAGAACTATACTTTCCATAAAGCGTCATATGGGAACTAATTATAAGATCAGGATAGATAATAAGGAATATACACCCCAAGAGATCTCTGCAATGATACTGAGGAAATTGAAAGAGGATGCAGAGGCGTATCTGGGAGAAAAGGTAGAAAAGGCAGTTATAACTGTCCCTGCATATTTTAACGATGCGCAGCGTCAGGCTACGAAAGAGGCAGGGGTCATAGCTGGACTTGACGTTATGAGGATTATCAATGAGCCAACGGCGTCTTCTTTGGCATATGGTCTGGATAAAGAAGGAACGCAGACTATACTGGTTTATGATTTAGGTGGGGGGACTTTTGATGTATCTATTCTGGAGATAGGGGAAGGTGTATTTGAAGTTAAAGCTACCAGTGGTGACACGCATCTGGGTGGTGATGATTACGACCAGAGGATAATAAACTTTCTTGTTGAGGAATTCAAGAGGAAAGAGGGAATTGATCTGAGTCAGGACAGAATGGTCCTTCAAAGACTTAAAGAGGCAGCTGAAAAGGCTAAGATTGAGCTCTCTTCACTTATGGCTACAGAGATTAATCTTCCATTTATAACTGCTACTAATAGTGGACCAAAGCATATGAATATTACTCTTACCAGAGCTCAATTTGAGGCTATGACTAAGGACCTTACAGAAAGAACTAGAGAGCCTATATACAGGGCTTTGTCTGATGCTAAACTGGACCCTTCCAGGATAGATAAGGTTTTACTGGTTGGTGGTTCTACCAGAATGCCGGCTGTTCAAAGATTGGTAAAAGAGATATTCAATAAAGAGCCCAGAAAGGATATAAATCCTGATGAGTGCGTGGCTTTAGGTGCAGCCATTCAAGCGGCAGTACTAGCTGGTGAGATAAGAGATGTGGTACTACTTGATGTAACTCCACTTTCTCTCGGGATAGAGACACTAGGTGGTGTCTTTACCAGGATGATAGAACGTAATACCACTATCCCGGTCTCTAAGAGTGAGATATTTACCACTGCTGTGGATAACCAGACAGCTGTAGAGATTCATGTCCTTCAGGGAGAGAGACCTATGGCTGCCGACAATCTTTCCCTGGGAAAATTTATTTTAGATGGGATTCCTCCTGCTCCAAGGGGTGTTCCAAAGATTCAGGTTACATTTGATATAGATGCAAATGGTATAGTTCATGTATCTGCTAAGGACCTGGCTACTAATAAAGAGCAGAGAATTACTGTAAAGGGTGGAACCGGTTTATCTAAAGAAGAGATTGATCGTATGGTTAAAGAAGCTCAGGCTCATGCTGAAGAAGATAGACGTAAGAGGGAAGAGATAGAGGCAAGGAATCAGCTTGATGGTCTGATATATACGGCAGAAAAGCTGGTGAAGGATGCAGGTGGGAAGGTCTCTCAGGACCTTCTGGATGGACTTAATAAGACGATAGAAGAGGTCAAATCTAGTGATAAGTCTGATCTGGATAAGATTAAAGAATTGACAAATAAACTTAACGATGCTATATACAAAGTATCAACCGAGCTCTACGCTAAAGCGAGTGCTCAGCAAACCAGTACTGAGTCACCTCCAGAGAATCAACAACAGGATTCTAATGGGGGGAAGAACGAGGGAACTATTGATACTGATTATAAGGTTCAGTAATAGCTATGCCAGGTAAGGATTATTATGAGATATTAGGGGTATCTAGAGATGCTTCTCTAGAGGATATAAAGAAGGCTTATAGAAGCTTGGCTAAGCAGTATCATCCCGATGTAAATAAAGATGACCCTCAGGCTAGTGAGAAATTTAAAGAGATAAATGAAGCATACGAGGTTCTGAGTGATCCTAATAAGAGAGCTCAGTATGACCGTTTTGGAATGGTTGGTGGAGATTTTTCTTCTTATGGAGGACAGGGATATACTTCAGATTTTGGTGGCTTCAATGATTTTTCAAGTATATTTAATGATCTTGGCTCAGGTTTAGACGATTTTATAGATTCTCTCTTTGGAAGAGGCAGGGCAAGGACATCCTCAAGCAGGACTGCCAGAAGAGGTATGGATATAACAGCCAGCATAACTGTTACTCTGGAGGATGTCCTTACCGGGATAGAAAGAGAGATAGAAATAGACAGAAAAGAGATCTGCGATATATGTAATGGAAATGGTTTAGAACCAGGAACCCAGCCTGAGAAGTGTCCTTACTGTAACGGGACAGGTGAAATTAGATCTGTCCGTAATACAATCTTTGGACAAATGGTTAATATTGCTGCCTGTCCATCCTGCAGAGGAACAGGCAAGATTATTACACATCCCTGTCATCAGTGTGGTGGCAGAGGTTTTGTCTCCAGAAGAAGAAAGGTTCTGGTAAAAGTTCCAGCTGGAGTAGAGGATGGAGTAAGACTCAGATTGAGGGGTGAGGGAGATACTGGAATTAATGGTGGACCAGCTGGGGACCTCTTTGTATTCGTAAAAGTAGAACCACACCCTCTTTTTAAGAGACTGGGAGCAGATCTGGAATATCAGGCTGCTATAGATGTGTTTGATGCTATTTTGGGGACAGAAATTGAAGTTCCTACCCTCGAAAAGAATAGGGAAAAGATAAATATCCCATCTGGAACTCAGTTTAATTCTACTTTTAGATTAAGAGGAAGGGGGCTCCCATATTTAAACAATGGTGGAAGGGGTGACCTTATAGTCAGGGTAAAGATAGATGTCCCCCAGAAGATCAGTGAAAGGGAGAGAGAGTTGTTAGAAGAGATAGCCAGTATACGTGGTAAGAAGATTAATAAAGATGGAAAGTCTTTTTTTGATAAGGTAAAGAATGTGTTTGGAGGTTAATTGTCCAGGTTTTGGGTAGAGGTAAGTATAACTTATAATAAGAAGGCTTTTCCAAATTTAGATCTGGAAGATATAATCTCCAGTAAACTCTGGGATATTAATTCTTCTGGAGTAGCTATAGATTCTTCAAGTAATCTTGTAAGGATAACTGGATACTTTCCTGTGGATGCTCTACTGTATAAGAGATTGGAAGAGCTGGAACTCTCTCTGGGAGAGTATATACTATCTGGTCTGAAATTCAATTTCAGTATGTCTGAAGAGAGTGAATGGCAGAAGTTCGGTAATTTTGAGCCGTTTCGGATTGGGAAATTCTACGTTATACCTGAAGTTAATGATAACTGTACGATTCCTTCAGACTTAATACCCATATATATAAAGCCTGGCATGGCTTTTGGAACGGGACTGCATCCCACTACAAGAATGTGTGTAAACTTATTGGAAGATCTTTCTTTAGAAGATAAAGTTGGGATAGATGTGGGAACAGGAAGTGGAATACTGGCTATATGTATGTTAAAACTTGGTTGTTCTTATGTGATAGGGATTGATAATGATCTTATAGCTATATCAGACGCCAGAGAAAATGCCACAAGAAGCGGAGTTCTGGATAGATTAGACCTCAGGTTGGGAGACCTGTTGAATGATTATAATGAGAGTAAAGTGGATGTTATTACGGCTAACTTATTTCCTCAACTCATAACTCCTATTTTTGATAAGGTCTCTTCTGTTTTAAATTCAGGAGGGCATATTATAGTCAGTGGTTTCTCCAATGAAGAGAGTGGAGAAATTATAGATTTAGCCCGTTCTTATAGCCTTATTCTGAAAGAGAAAATAGTGGAGGAAGACTGGTCAGCTCTATTATTTATCTATGACACTTTTTAGGATCTTCTTAGAGAAAGTATCAGAAATCATTCATCTCTCTGATAGAGAAATTTTGAATCATATATCTGCTAGGAGACTCTCTGTCAATGATGAGGTTATAATCTGTGATAAAGAGGGATATAGTTATAAGTATAGGATAAAAGAGAAAAAATGTAATAGCGTCATCTTGGAGATGATTGAGCCTATAGATTTTTTACCACCAGTACGAAAAGTGGTATATGCACAATCTCTTTTGAAACCTAGGAAGTTAGAACCAATAATCTCCTATGGAACACAACTCGGAGTAGAGAGTTTTGTTTTATTCATCTCAAGGAGGTCTTCTTTTAGAAATATAGATGCTGTAAGAGAAAGGATAGGAAGATTAGAGAAGTTAGCCGCATCCTCAGCTGAGATCTCTATGAACAGGATCCCAGAGATATATGTAATACCTGATATTACGTCGGTTCTGGAGAAATTCAGTATTTATAAACCTGTCCTTTTATATGAGAATGCCCAGGAAAGGTTGAACTTGGATTGGCTCAAAAAGAATAATTTGGAAAACATGCTGGTTATTGTAGGACCTGAGGGTGGATTTGAGGGGGAAGAGGTAGAGATAGTTAGAGAAAGTGGCGGTAGTATTCTGTCTTTAGGGGACAGAATAGTAACATCAGAAGTTGCAGGTTTTGTTGCCCTCTCTCTTATACAGTTTGGAGTGTAATTAAATATGAATTTCCGTATATATACGTTTGGTTGTAAAACTAATCAGTATGACTCAGAATTTCTCAGGAGAAAATTTCTCCAGTTGATGAGAGAGGCTGATTCTGACGAGAAACCAGATCTCATTGTTGTTAATACCTGTTCGGTGACTCATATAGCTGAGAGGAAAGCCAGGACACTTATAAGACATCTTTTAAACACATATCCTGAAGCAAAAATAATCGTTACTGGATGTTATGCAGAGAGAAGTCCTGATGAGCTTGAAAGACTTGGTGATATTAGAGTAATTGGAAACATGGATAAAGATAAGATACTAGATTTATTCTCTATCAATTCTAGTACCTTATCCCCGGATGCTGGTAGAGGAAGAAAAGTACGTGCTTTTGTGAAGATTCAGGATGGATGTGATGATTTTTGCTCATACTGTATAGTCCCATATGTCAGGGGTCCTATCCGATCGAGGAATTTTGAGGAAATCATAAAAGAGATTGAACAGCTGGTCAAGTTTGGATATCCTGAGATTGTTTTGACAGGGATACATATAGGTAAGTTTGAAAGTGATGGTAAGAGTCTCCCCGATCTGGTAAGGACTATATACAATAATTCCCCAGAGATAAGAAGAATAAGACTGAGTTCTTTAGAGCCACAGGAGGTAAACAGGGATATAATAGACCTTTTTAAGGACGTCAGCAATCTGTGTCCTCACATCCATCTCGTTGCACAGAGTGGAAGTAATAAAGTCCTTAGAGATATGAAGAGAAAATATACCAGAGAAGAATTTCTCTCCATTATCGATGATTTCAGATCCGTTATGAAAAACATTGAATTTACCACCGATATTATTGTTGGTTTCCCTACTGAAGAAGAAGAGGATTTCAGGGACACTATTTCTTTAATAGAAGAGGTTGGTTTTGTTAAAGTTCATATATTCCCATTTTCTCCCAGACCTGGAACAGAGGCTTTTGACCTGACCCCACTTGATAAAAAAATAGTTAAAGAGAGAGAAGAACTGCTGAAGGCGGTGAGTTTAGAAACTGCATTTAACAAGTTAAACAAATTGGTAGGTAATTATGTGGAGATTCTAGTTGAGAGATATTCAGATGGTATGGCTGCTGGTTTAACCCCGAATTATGTTAGAGTTTATTTAAATACAATCGAACCTTTGAAGCCAGGGGAGATTATAAAAGTCAAGGTCAATGGTGTAGAAAAAGCTAAGGATAGTGTGGTTTTAAGAGGAGTATACTGAGATAAATCTCTATTTGCCTATATTGCTTTTCTAGCTTTTAGTGGTATAATCCTATTTCTGGGTGATATATTATGGATACAAGATTTAAGAATATAGCTGTAATAGGATTAGGTAGATTTGGATTTTCTCTGGCTGTAAATCTTCAGCAGCTGGGATGTGATGTGCTGGCTATAGATAGTGACCCGAATGTCGTAGAGGATATAAAGGATAGCATATCGAGAGCCTTAGTATTAGATGCTACTGATAGAATTGCCCTGGAAGAGGCTGGAATAGGCGATATGGATGCGGTCTGTATTTCAATGGGGAGAGACTTACAGTCAAGTGTTCTGGCTGCTCTTATTGTAAAAAAGATGGGGATAGGGTATATCTTAGCTACTGCTATAAACGATTTACATCGAAAGATACTTGAGAAGATAGGTGTAAATCTGATTATATCTCCAGAAAAAGATATGGGGCAGAGAATCGCTTACAGATTGACTCATCCTAACATCTTAGATAGGATAGAAGTTTCACCTGATATAGAGATGATAGAGATAGACCCTCTGGACTGGATGATTGGAAAGACTATGTCAGAGATAGGACTTCCCAGAAAGTTTGGGATAAGGGTCTTTGCTATAAAACGTGGGAATATCACGATGACAGAAATCTCCGGAGACACAAGAATAGAAAAAGGGGATAAGATATATATCTACGGAAAGCATAATGTCCTGGAGAGATTTGTGGAGCATTGATATGCAGAGAGAAACTAATCCCTGGCGCTTCATAGTTTTAAGTTTTTTATTAATAATCCTTGTTGGAACAATTTTTTTAATGTTGCCAGTCTCTTCCCAATCTGGAAAATTCACCGATCCTATTACCGCTCTTTTTACTGCGACTTCTGCCACCTGCGTCACCGGACTTGTGGTTGTTGATACAGGGACGTACTGGTCTTTGTTTGGACAGATAGTTATCCTTTTGTTGATACAGCTGGGTGGAATAAGCTATATGACCCTCCTGAGTTTTTTAGCCCTGCTTCTTCGAAGACAGGTGGTTCTCCATGAAAGGATCATCCTTCAGGAAACCCTCAACAGCTGGTCTATAAGAGGGGTAATGAAATTGGCTCGAGTAGTCTTATATACCGTAGTCTTCTTTGAAGGTCTTGGGGCGTTATTGCTATTTTTTGTATTTATAAGGGACTATCCTTTTATAACAGCATTAAAGTTTAGTATCTTCCACAGTATTTCTGCTTTCTGTAATGCAGGTTTTGATCTATTAGGAGGATTCAGGAGTCTTACTGGTTATGTGGATAATCTTCTCCTGGTATTTACCATAACCTCTTTAATAATCTTTGGTGGAATAGGGTTTGTTGTTATATATGACCTGAGGAGTAATCTTTTCAACTGGAAGAAGATTACAATACACTCCAAGATAGCTATACTGACCACTATAATTCTTATAATTCTTGGCACCTTAATTATAGGTCTTCTAGAATGGAGAAATCCAGGTACTATGGGTCCACTTTCTATAAGAGGTAAGATACTTTCCAGTTATTTCCAGAGTGTAACACCAAGAACTGCAGGTTTTAGTACCCTTAATATAGGTAATATGCGTAAT
>Ga0116188_1001348_pt1 | contig 21586 bp, 15 predicted proteins | sample AD_JPNTR2_MetaG_FD_89807 | JGI IMG/M metagenome (GOLD analysis project Ga0116188, IMG submission 89807) | Active sludge microbial communities of municipal wastewater-treating anaerobic digesters from Japan - AD_JPNTR2_MetaG | ecosystem: Engineered > Bioreactor > Anaerobic > Digestate | place...
ACAATATAAATTCTAAAAATTTGTCTTTTTTTATTTCACTTTAATATTGTTCATAAACAAAATCTTCTATAATGTTTTTTAAATCACTTTCATCCGTTATATCAGGATGAAAGACAAAATTATCTCCTGACTTTACTTAATCAATTTACATTGAAATTGATGATTTCCAATAATCATCATCAATTTCACCATCTTTTGACTATTGAAGTATTTACATTACTTCAAGTACATCTGTTTCATCCATATCAAATAATTCGTTCAATTATTCAATTTCATTCCATTCTAACAATTGTTTACGTTTATCAACACTAACTGATTCACCGTATTTTTTTATATATTCGTACAAAATATCATAGTCAAATTCTATTTAACTAATAAACGTATCATCGTCAATTTCACCTATTTCTTGTATAATTTGTTCATATTTATTTTCATCTATCGGAAACTTAATTTTTGTTTTAAGTTTTGTTTTTGTATTTTGAACAAGTAACGTTAATTTCATATTTATCACCCCTTTTGTTAAAAATCAAATAATAAATTAATATATTGTATAAAATAATTAATCTGAATCTATTCCTTTTTTATCTAAAAATTTGAAAAATGGTACATTATCATGATTTGAATATTAATCACTATCATTAGATATATAATCACAGAACAAATAAAGAAATTCACGTTCTTCTTTTGTATTTAAATATACATCATCATTCATTCTGAAAAAATAAAACCGTTTAATGTTACGTGATTTTGTATATTTTTAAATAAATTTACGTAAATCGTAATCAACACTTTCCTATATTTAAATAAAATAATCGGAATCTTCCTTAAACCATTTATAAAATAAATCAAACCAAAGATAAAAATTCTGTTTTCCATTATAAACACTTTTAATTGTATTAAATAAAGTTTCAAAATCAATGTTTGTATAACTTCGTATAATCATTTCTTATACATCTTATAAATGTATATACATTGTGTGAACTTCACATGACTAAAGTCACGAGTGTGTGACAGTTTAAATAATTATCAATTTTTTCAATGAAAGTACAACACATCACAATAAAATCTTCGATTCGATATACATCATCTAAACTAAGATTATAATTATTATTTAAAAACAAATACATTTCAAATTATTTAATAATATTATCATTTGTAAACGTATATGTTTTACCTCTTTTCAACAAATCAGTTTTAAATAGTTATGTCTGTAAACCTGATATTTTACCACGCTTAGAATATGATTTAATCATCTTATCAAATTCTTTTTAAACTTCATCATTTTCAAATGTTATATTATACTCTTCTTCAAAAAATTCACGATCTAATATTCTTCTAATCATTTTTTTCACCTCATTCCTCTATTCTACTCCATCATCAAATTTTTCTATATTATTTTTTCTCAGAAATTTTCTAATAAAACTTATCGATGTTGTACGGACTTGTAACAACTGAAAACATTTCATACCAATCATCAGGATCAAGATTAATATCATCTAAAAATTTAAACAAAGGTACATCTTCATCGTATTTTTAGTCTTTATATCCATCGTGTTATAGGTAATCACAATATAATTAAAATATAGTTGAAATATTATTTTAACTCAAATCTTCTGTTATATAATATTAATGTAAGAAATAAAATTATCCACCTTTATTACCAAATTTTTTAAATTATTTTTTAAAGAACTTATCTACATTATAATTTACATCTTATTATAGTTCTAAAAACTATTCTTTGTCTTTTTTATACCATTAATCTAATACTTTTATCCAATATTCAAATACTAATTCTCTATTTTCAAGTTTTTGTAAAGTTTCTAACAATTCATCAAAATCCATATATTCATAATTTTCCAATAACAATTCTTAAATATCTTATAAAAATATTCTACTACCATACATATAAGAACATAAAAGTACAAAATCATCAATCTTATGAATTTCGTTTTCTGTAATTGTTTTAATTTAATTTAAAGTCAAATATTTATCAACTTAAAAACTTATATTCCATAAAGAAAAATAATATTTTTTGTTACTAAAAGAATATGTTCTCATATCCAAAAGTGTTTTAATATGTTCATCAAACATTTTTTAAACTTCATCATTTTCAAATGTTACATTATATTCTTTCTCAATATATTTGTGATCGAATTACATTGAAATCACCCCACCTTTTATAATAAAATTAATTCATTTTCTTAATGTAATTATTGAATATAATTAATAAAAATCATCAATTTCAAGACCAATATCATGTAAATATTTAAATAAAGGTATACCATCATCATATTTTTATTTATTATATTTATCCTTATTTTACAAGTAATCACAATATAATTCAAAAATTTTCTTTATTTTTTTATAACCTAATATATTATATAAATTAATATCGTAAATAAGATAAAATACTCTACTCTTATTATATGTTTTGACAATATATTCCAAAACTCTTTCAACATCATAATCCATTTTATCTTATAAATCAAGAAATTGTTCACCAAATTCTTCATATTATTATTAGATCAATTCTATCCAATATGTATATGTATATACATCCTAAATTAATTTGGATAAAATACCGTATAAGTCATCAAAACTTAACTCTTCTTAATAAAGTTCAAATAAAATATCTTAAATATATTATAAAACTATTCCACGATTTTTATATTCTAATGAACATAAATGTATAAACTCATATAAATCAATTAATACATCTTCAGTAATCAATTCTATATTATTCATTTGAAAATATATATTAATTTATATACTAATACTTTAAACAGAATAAATATATTTATATTTACCAATCGTTTGTTTACGAATCTTTAACATTCTATCAATAGTATCATCAAATTCTTTTTATAAATTATCATTTTCAAATTCTACATTATATTCCCTTCTAATGTAATTATTATCTATTTTCATTTTAAATCCCCCCTTATATGATAAAAATCACCTTCCAAAATTTTTCGGTGACGTAATTATATAACACAACTTAGTAACATCGTCTATATTATAATCAATCTTATTTAGAAAAACAAAAGATGGTGGTTCGTCATTGTAACCATCATCTTATTCTAATTAATCACATAACATTTTAAAAACATATTTAGAATCTACAAATTTTGAATTAGGAACTTGTATAATATATTACTCTTTATAAGGACAATACTATTAAATAAATTGTTCTATTGTCTGTTAAATATCATAATTATTCTTTTTTTACAACTTCAAAAACTTCTATTTAATACCATTATACCATTCATCTTAAAATAGATAAGGTAATTGACTGACAAAGGTAAACCATGATTTGAAAACTAATTGTTTACCTAAATTTAATCTACTTAGAATACTATACAATTTAATAAAACTAAGATTTGGATATTATTCAATTAATAACTCTTAAATCGGTTACAAGAATATCGAATTGTCTTATGTTTTAGACTAACAAATTGTAATAAAATTAATTAAATCGTTATAATTACGATTGTTAATAACCACAATATCATTTAACGAAATAAATACATCAATTTAAAAATCGATACTTGAAAGATATAATTCATAGTCATCTTACGATAACATTCTACCTTTTGTGGTTATCAGTTCAATATAATTATCAAATTTTTTCTAAAGTTATTAATCTTCAAATTCAACATTATATTCCTTTTCAACATAATTGTGGTCTATCTTCATTAAAATCACTTCCTTTTATAATAAAATAATTTTCTAACATATATAAGTTTTAATATAAAATATTATTATATATATTATATTACAATATTACATAATATTAATCACAAAATTATTTCAATTGGTGGATTAATTCCGTTAAAATGTGTGTTATATCCTGTTGTATATTATCCTTAGTTATTAAAAACAACAATATCATTCTCTGTAATATCTTATGGTAATTGAATATTATAATATATTACATCTTATGAATCACACGTAGGTCCTTATATATTAAATGTATCATATTCTTGTGATATATTATCTTTATCTAATACTGAAATTTCATACATTATTCCTTGACTTTATTCAAATAGTCCATGAAATATTCCTTAATCTAAATATACCCAATTTTCATTTTCTTTTTTGTTACGTAATACTACAGACGATACTAACACACCTTAATTTCCTACCATTGACCGTCCAGGTTCTACCATTACAATAACGTTTTTATTTTCAATATAATTATCGATTTAATTATTAATAACATCATAATACGTGTTTAAATCAGGTATTTCTTTCTGATATTTTACTGGTAACCCACCACCAATATTTATTAGATTTAAAGAAATATCATACTTAGATTTTTATTCAGAAAAAATTTCCTATTATTTGTAAATTTAGTAGTCCCAAGAATATGGATTATAGTTTTGAGACCCTACATGAAAACTAATACCAACAGGATTTAGTCCTTTTTCTCTTTAATATTATATTAGATCAACCTATTCAGAAAAATCCTAACCGAATTTCTTTGTTAATGGATAATCTTAATCTTGTCCTGTTTAGTCTATTCTAATTCTAACATAAATTTATTAATTTGTCTACTATTATTATATTTTATCTATTTCCATTTTACAATCAACCTAAAATAACGGTATTCCATTTTCATATTAAAATTTTATATCGTTTCTTTTCTTTACTATATTTCCAAAACTCATTCTTTCATACGGTATACCTAATGAATGTAACAGATTTATTTCACCAATTGATTATACATCAAAATATTATCCTAACTGTTATAACAATTTGATAATATTTGGATTTTATTTCACTTAATAATAAATAACAGAATTTTTTATTCCTTGTTACAATGACTTATAATTATTTTCAACAACTGATAAATCAAGTTATATAAATGGTGTTTCGTGTGTCTTTGTGAGTAACCTAATTAACTAATTTTCCATTACATCATACCCCCCTAATATAATAAATAAAATTAACTAATATATAAGTTATATGAATGTAAAACATAAAATAATTGTTTTTATTTTTATTAGAAATAATTATAAATTATAAATATAAATTATAAAAAAAACTTCCACCATCAAAATTGACAGTGGAAGTTATAGTGAACTACCCCCACCTATAGAGGCTGGGAGACTTCTTGGCACTTGTGTTAAATATGTATGAAAACTATATAATATATAAATAATACTCACACGATTTGTAATTCAAAATTAATCATTGTTTTACCAGATTGTGTTGATACAAATTGTATTTTTGAAATTGGTATATTAGTATTAGTAATTGGATCAAATATTGTAACTACATCACTTACTGGATTATAATTAAATAATAACACTTTATCAATATTTTAAAGATTAATCGGTTTATCTCGGTCATTGTAAAGTATTATTGTATTTTCTATTCTTTATGATGAATCTGATACTTCATTATCTAAATACTAAATTTTACTTCCTAACGTTATTTCAAAGTTATATCCAATAGATGTAAAAGTAACACATGTAGTACATATACTTATATTATTTTAATCTTTAACAAAACTCTTAAACAAAAATTGATTACATTTATGAAATTGATTGTTTATATTCAACTTATTGTTAACAAAATCATAATTAAGTATTTTATAATTAACAATATTCGTACGTTCAAACTCTTTGATTTCTAAACAATCTGTTATTCGTTTAATGAAAAACTTTTGAATATCATCCCTAAAAACATAAATTAGGTTTGTGTATTGTTTGTTAGTTTCATTAATTACTATATTAATAGTTCTCATTAATAATTCACCCCTTTTTACATACATTATTTTCTTCTTATAATTTGGAAAATACCTTTCAAATCTGTCAATCATTTACATCATTTACCTAACCTAAAATAGAACTATTACCTACAAATTAACATAAATCATACAATTCGGTTTTAGATAATCCTTTCATTTTAAGATAATTAAACAATTATGAATTTCTTGTATTTTCATTTTTTTCTTTCTTCTTAATATAATCAATCCACAAGAAAAATATATTTTTCAATAGTTTATCATCAAAATCTTCTTTTGAAAAATACATTAAGAAGAAATATAATTCACTATTATTACCAAACGTTTTATTATACTCTTCTACAAATCTTTCTATGTTATAATCAACTTTTTCTTACAATTCTAAAAATTATTTTTTGTTACTTGAATACCAGTTTTCAAGAACATCTAACCAAAACTTAAACTTCAGTTTACCTTAATCAATTTTTCTCAAAATATCAATAAATTCATCATATGTAAAATTTTCTGAATAATTAGTTATTAATTAATTCTATATAGCTTATATATAAACTTCAAATTTTGAATATTTCATCACTTTTTTTGATAATAAAATCATAAGTTCATACAAATTTTCAACATCGTCTTCTGTTAATACTTTTTTGTTGTAATTCAATTCAAGATAAATTAACAATTATAAATCTAAATGATCTTCAGAAAAATAATATTGAAACGAATTAATTCTTTTAGTTTTAGTTGATAATAAATCTTCTGTATATTCTTTAAATAAATTTTCTTATTGTTCACTATCAAACTTAATCTCAAAATGATTAATCAAACCTTTCAGACTCATTAAAATCATCTCCTCTTATTATGTTTCTTGTCTGTTGGTTTTGTTTCTTCAATCATGAAAATTCCACGAACCGATATTTCCATAATTAGAAACAAACTATATCATTGTATAGAAATCCTCATCATCTAATACATTAATATCATCTAAATATTTAAACAAAGGTACATCTTCATTCCTTTTCAATATAATTATGATCCAATAACCATAATAATTCACCCCTTTATATTCTAAAATATTTTAAAACATAACATAACTAATATAATCAAATCAATATTAAGTTTTATTTAAATTAAACAAAATAACTATATTTCTATATATATTAAAATATTCATATATATATATATCAAAAAAATATTCGGTACATTCTTTTCTTGTTATAAATAAATAACTTTGGTATGATAAATACTAAAATGGAAGTAGACTTCCAAATTAGTACGAGAATTTTGGAACTGTACTTCCAAAAAATTCGTGTTAATTTTAAGTAATATAATTACGAGTAACTTACTTACGAGTAAATGAATCAAATTAAACTCAATTATTGTTGTTACGTACTAAACACAGATTACAATTAACCATCATACATACTCATTTGAATTGTTTTTAAGTCTGAAACATCAACCATTTCACCTATGTCTTTGAATTAAGTATGTTGTCCTATAAAATATCTAATATCATTTTTACCTAATGTCAAAATATTTAAAATTTTTCCTATTCTTGATTGTAACGTTGTTTATTCTTATTATTTTGTATCTTAGTCTAAAATAATAAAAACATCAGATATATTTTTATATACGGATGTAATTTATTTAAACATCTATGTACTACTTAACGAAATTGTTTTACCTAATAACTATACTATTAATTATTTATCTTACTTTTATTTGTATAATAAATACTGTAATTTCAATAAGTCAAACACACCTTCAACAATATATACCATTTTTATATCGTCTCTATTAAATTTATTTTCTTCAAGATAAAATTAATTAGTTACATATTTGAAACTTGATAAATTATTTAAATTTTTCTATATAGAAACTTCATCTTGGTCTTACTATGGTGTATGTAGTATATATTTTCTTGATTTTTATTGTTCTTCATCTAACACACGAATTTGAAATATAGGATATTCTATATTAAAATAATTATATAATACTTTATTCATATTATAAATATCGATAAAAATAAATTCACTATTGAATTGATGTGGTGTAGGTTGTATATACGTTCCATATTCTTCAGAATATTTACTTCCATATGATTTTAAATATTTGAAATTCTCAAAAACATTTTTATATTCTTTCTTAACATATTTTTTTATTTCATTAATATCTACATATATTATATATTTTTATAACATATTCATAAATTCAAAATCTTGACTTGTCGTTAAATTAAATTTTCGTTCCTTCTACATATATTCAAATATTGTCTTATCTATAAGATATGATAATTATTTTTTCGATGTAAAATATAACTATTTTAAATCACTATATGATTCTAATTATTTATTAAATGTTAAAGATGATATTACATCGTACTGATGTAATAATATATAATCCTGATATTAACTATTAACATTTAGACTATTAATTTATTACAATTATGTCCTTTCTAAATCACTACCAAACGTTGTAAATGTTTTTATCTTATTTATAAATTCATCGATAGAACCGTTAACGGTTAGACTATTAACATCTTCATCAATATGTCTTAATATTGTTTTATATATATTAAGACCTTTCTATCCACATTTGAAACATATATATTAACCTGTTCTTTTGTCTACATAAAGATGTCCATGTCTATCATCATGATGTCCTATAAAACAAGAAAATATTAAATGTGTCTAATTTTCTTTTTTTAGATATGTTTATAAATGAAATTTTAATTATTCAACTCCTACAGAAAAATCTACATTCATTACCATTATACGATTCCACCTCCTTTCTGTAACATTCTAACATTTGTATTATTATCACAACGATAAAATTTTCTCTTATAATTATTTCATTGATGGTAATTCACCCACAAATGTTCTTTTAATATCATTATTTATCATTGTCATTGGTACAGAAGATACATTATATTTTTGACTAAATTCGGGAAAATCTGTTTAATTAACAATTTCTTATTTTATATTTTTATTCAAAATTTACATATAAAATACAGTTTTTTAGACTTTAGGACAATGAGGACATGTTGGTGTTACAAATACTGTAATTGTTGTAGGTACAGTTACTTTCTATACAATATCTTTAAGTTCTTGTAATTCAGAACTCATTTTTTCACCTGTATATTGACTAAGTGTAATGATTGTGTTAACAAATGTCATAAATTCATGTCCCTAAGGTGTACCATAAAATATTAAATTCCTATATGTTGAATCTTTATCTGTTATCATAATTTATGGTTATAATTGTATACCGTATTCGTGCATAATATCATATTATTCTTGTATATTTAATTTTTTTAACGTTATTAGATTTCGTGAAATTAATTATACATCATATAATATATTACTATTTATAGTATCAATTTCAGGTTTTCCTACTTAGAAAAAGTTTATATTTACTGGATTTACCATGTTACTTCTAAACATACCCTCCAATACTGATAAATCTTTATCACTCAAAACTAATCCCATACCCATAATAATCACCTCTTATTTGAATTTTGTTATACGTCAATATATGAAACATAATCGTTTAATTCTACATCGTATCTTTTTAAGACTTTAATTAAATTTTATTCTTGAACTGATGAATGAATACTGTTGTTTGTTACTATAAATTGTTATCCTGTTTTTTCTGAATAGAATTGAATTTAGTTTATTGTGTTTTCTATTTATTCATCGTCTAATCCGTTAAAATAATCATCAAAAATAAACAAATTTAAATTATTTAATGATGGATTATATAACTCTAAAAGATCATTAATTTAGAATAGAAATATTAATGATATTCTTCTTTTTTCACCAAGAGATAAATTTTGATAAGGTAAAAATCTTTTACCTCTCACTATTCCAAATTGTATGTTTCCATCATACGTTTACTGAAATCTTTCGTTTGGTTTTAACAAATAATCACCATATTATGATTATATAATGTTAATATTCTTTATTAGATTATAAATATACTTAGTTCTTAACGATGATGTTTTTGTTGTTGATTTTTACCTAACAATGTTTTATTACTATGTATATATTTGAATTTGTTCTTCTAAGATTGTTATTTCCTTTTTAGTTGATTCTAATGTTTTTTCTATGTTCTCTTTATCTTGTACCCATTCTTGTATCTGTTTTTTAATTTTTTCAATATTTGAATTTATGTTGTTTCTTTCGTTTATCAAAATATCATTATTACTCTTTATTTTTTCCTATAATGTTTCAATTTGTTAAAATATGTTAACTTAATTTTCTGTAATATTTCTTATTACTTGTTAGTATCTCTTAACATTATCTAATATTGTTTGATATATTTTCAAATTTTATGATATACTTTGAACTTCTTTCTGTTAACTTTCAATTATTTCTTTATATAGATTCTTATCTTATTCTGAAAATTCTCTTTTACATGTTGGACATTACTTTTCTTTTTCTAACTTTTTTGTTTCATTAATTTTATTATTTAGTGTTTGTATTTTACCTGATATATTCATGATTTGTTTGTTTATATTTTCAGAAATAAAATCTAAGTTTGTTATTATTTTATTTCTGAATTGTTGAAGTTCTGTTGTTTTCTATATTAAATTTACTATTACATTTTGTTATAGAAAATTATTAAATTCCTTTATTAAATTATTATCATTTTGTATATTGATTTAAATAATACTATTTATTAATTCACTATTAGTAATATTTTAGATATTAGAAACTTATTCATTAATCTTCAAATAAACATCATTATTAATTATATTATCCTGAATAACATTATCCGTTATTCCAAAACTTTATAAACTAATATTTACTAATTGTTGATAATCCTTTCTTACGTTTGTTACATTTTGAAATATCTTTTGTATTTGTTATTTGTTTTGTTATAGTATAGTTTCGTTGTTTGTTTTTGAATTTAATTGTTGTTCAACATTTTTTAATTTTTATTCTAATTCATTCAGATTCTGTGTTGAAACAAGAATGTTTTTTTATATCATGTTTATTTGTTGTTGATAATTTTCTAACTATTGTTCTTTTGATTGTATAGACATCTTTTATTCTTTTGTCTTATTAGTCTATAGTACGTATTATTGTTCAAACTCTTCTATTCCAAATATTTTTTCAATGTATTTTGTTAACTGTTATTACTTCATATCTGATATTATATCACCTTATATAGAATAATTCTATTATAAATGTGTAACCTACCAAATTAATTATCCATCTTTCTTTCCAAATAATTTCTCATACAGATATTCTCTTTTCTAATCTGTATTTTGAAAGTTTATTGTATTTATTACATTTCCAACTCTTTCTATAACTTCAAATGTGTTTCCATTTGTCTTTGGTGTTATATTTCTATTAATTATAATCGAATGTGATTAATCTTCACACTCAAATTCAACTGATATTTGTTATTCGTTCTAATAATACGATATTAAATGTTTGAACTGACCCATTAAATCTAACTATATTAATACTTAGTATATAATTGTACTTTTTCCTTATCCATTTATTTACAAATTTTCGTCTGACACATTTTAATTCTAATCAGACGAAACCATACCATATAATATATTCAGTTTTTGATCTGAATTAAAGTTAATTTTATTCACAAATAAATCGTTTTGAAATATTGTATCCTATGATATTTTGTTTATTTCGTTTTAATTCAATTAGTAAGACGTTAAACCGTTAAATTTTACTGACTTTAAGTAATATTTTGACATATATTATCATACCTCCTATACTATATCAGAATATAAAAAATGATTATTATATATTAATAAGTTATATATAAAAATAATATATAACGTATAATATTATATACGTTTTGTTTTTTACACAATATATTAACATTCTTAACAATCTATAATGTTTTTATTTTTGTACACATTAATTATACTATAAATATTTGAAATTGTCAATATATTTATTATATAAAAATTAGAACAGTCCATATATAATAATGTGTGGACTGTTCTAATATATTATAATGTATTGTAATTATCAAATGTATCTAATTTCAGTTTTATGGTATTTTTCATTTTCTGAATCAATAAAAAACATCATATATAAAACATTATTATTAAAATGTTAATAACACCTTTCTAAATTAATATCAAATTTAATTAGATATGGTTTAAGGTCAACACAATATTTCCATTCATAATTTAAAAAATAATTTGAAACTAATATATATTTCAGTTATAAAATATAATCATTGTTAATATCGATAATAAGTTTGTTAGTATCAAACTCTGGTGGTAAAACAAATCTAAAAACAAGACCATTAAATGTATTATCTTTGTAAACAATTATACCTGTATCACTATATATTAATTCACACTTTTAAATATAAATTAATAAATCAATCAAATTATCATACATACTAATCATCTCAATATCATTCAATAATTCAACAAAACACAATTTTGGTTTTTTCTTATTTCAATGGTTTTTTCCTTTTTTCAAGTGGTATTCTAAATATAATAGATAATATATTTCCATCCTAAATGTGTTACAATACTTCATCAGTTTCAAGTTTATATTTCTTAATAAACGGTTAAATATTAACACTATATTCATCGTTTTCTTATTTGACAGTCAACATATTATTATCAGTAATATCAATATGTATATCTTCTTGTTACATATCGAAAAATGGTAACTCAAATTGAAATACAACTTCTTGTGTCAAATTGTCCTTAAAGACAAGTACATTGTTATCACTATAAAGATATTCGGTTTCAGTTTTTTTCATAATGTCCACCTCTATTCTCATCTCATTCTTATCATACATACATACTTGACTATTAATAAATCAATCAGAAGAAAACTACTTTGTTTTTCTTTTCTTTTTCTTATTTTCTTTTCTTAAATCTAAGTGATAAAATACCGTCTTCAAGATGTTATTTAATTTCATCAATATCAAGACCATATTTCAAAACGTATGGTTTAATATTAATGTTATAATTTTATCTTCTCTTAATATTTTCATCTTAATATTCCTATTTAACTGTTAGGATATAATCTTCACTAATATTAATATCGATGTTTTCTTTCTTAATTCCAGGTACAACAAATTCAACCACAACTTCATCTGTTTTCTTATCTTCATAGACCATCATACTATTTTCTTTATTAACAAATTAGAAGTTAAAATCATCCATAACAAAATCCCCCCATCCATTAAAAAATTTACTATTAATCATATAACATACACCTCCTTAATTAATTATATATATTATCAATTATTATCATCAGGTATATCAGGTATAATCAATCCAGACTTAGTTTCTTTAACACCTTCAGGACGAATTTCCTAAACTTAGATTCCTGATTGTTATTTTCTCATCATTTCTTCTTGTTATTTTTTTATTTCTTCAATGTGTTATTTTACTTATTCTGTATACTACTCCTATGTATCTAATCCATTTTCAAACAATTTATTCAACATATAATCAACAGAGAATTGTAAAATTTCAAGTTGTTACTATTGTTAGTTCATAATCATAATAATATTTTCTAACAATGTTTATAAATCCATTTGTTATCCTTTTACACCTACGTTTCCATTAATATTACTGTTTATTTTATCGTTCTAATTGTGTTTGTATCCCATTTTAACTACCTCCTATTATGTTGTATTTTTCTTACTTCATATAATAAGTTTTTAATTTTTAATTATTATCACTCAATATATGAGAGTGATAATTGTTTCAATTATGTAAAATTATTGTAAAACTTATGTTAAATAGTAAAATTTAGATCAACTAAAATTGAAAAGTGATAATTGGTTATCATTTTTTGTTGTTTCTTTCCTAATAATTATTTCTTCTGTTCTAAACAACTCCTTTCTTACGCCCTAAATAACATTTTTGACTTATTCTATATCCACAAACGATAATTCAAGTGGTGTTAATATTTGTTTGTCTATGTACTGTTATACTGATGGTATTATTTATCCTGAATTTTTAGAATCTATTTTCTTAATTCTTGTTAAAAATTGTGTTATAATGTTTACATCATCCAGTTATTATAGATTTTGAATTAAGTACATTTCTGTTTTAGAACCTGTCTAATTAAATATCTTTACTAACTTATCATAAAACGGTTTTGTTTATTCTGTATTAAATATAATAAATGGTAATAATAGTACCTTATATTAATTCTAATCCTAACGAGTATATTATTTCATTTATATTTATTAGTTCATTTATCTTACGTGATTTGGTACTGTTTTGTACTCTTCATCTCTTAATTGTTTTGAAAATTAAATACTTTGGAACGTCTCTACCATTTCATCTGTTACGTCATCTGTATTTACGAATGAAGTCATCTACGTTTTTACTTCATTTATAATTTTCATTATTTAATCATATAGTGATAACGTGAAATTTTCTTCATTACTTTTTGTTAATATATATGTAAATAATGTTACAAGTTTTTCCTTTTAGTATTACGATGTGTCTGATCTCTAAATCTCAACTCCCTTCTATATGTTTTTATTATTGAAAGAAATACCAAAGTATCTTTTTTTAGAAAACATTTTTATTGATTTAAATATTTTGTCTACTTCCATCTTTAATGTGTTTTGTTTTATTATATCATCATCAGATAAATTTTTGAATATGTTTTTAATTATATTAATTATATTCTTATTAACAATTTACCTAACTATTTCTTACTAATACTCTGTAATTTTCTTTTATAGTACGTCTTTTAAATCATCTTGAATTTATTCATAATATTTTTCTTTATACTTTTTATTTATATAGTCCATTATTTCAATGTTTTTATTATCTTATTGTGTGTATATATGTACAAAGACTGAATCTGTGTCACCATATATAACTTCAAAATTTAATTGTATATCTTTTAGTAAATTAATTAATCTATTATCTGTTATATCTAATGATTATATAAAATCTTCTGATAATGTCAATGTTAAATTATTTATTATATCTTATACATTGTTTATCATATACCTTCCTGTTTAAGTAATTAATTGTTATGTCAAATAATTAAACAAAGGAAAATTCTGATAACCAAATTATCCGTAAAACGAATTTTATAGTATTTTATAGTTTAATTGTTTATTATAGTAACTAACTTATTCGGATTTCTTTTATTAATCTTTAGATAATTCTTCATATATTTTCTTATATTCTAATCTTTTTTACAATATTTCTGTAACAATCTTTGGTAATAATTAATGATTAATTTAAGAATCTGATGTTTTTTTAAGTGGTATAATTATTTTCTATGTATCATCATAATTTTTATATAATTCACTTTCTGTTATAGGAAATTACGGTGAAAAATCTATATATGGTACGTTATCTTTGTTTAATTTCTACTCTGTTTCCTAATTTATTATAGAAATATTTTCAAACGAAATATTAAACGTACGAATTAAATTCGGGTATAGAGATTGGAAGTCTAACACAAATACATTACTTAAAATGTTTGTTGTAGTAGGTGGAAATACGTATTAACCACTTATTTTTGTGTTTACTTGATATAAATTTCGTGTTGGAATTAATAATTATACACTTTCTTATAACTACTTTAATTGGAAGTACGTTTGTACCGATGTTGATGTATTCGATATTTATAACAACGATTACGGTATAATACTTTGGAACGATTGATGTAATTCAATTAACTTTAATTTTTCTTCTAATTCATAGATTATTTGAACGTCTCTCATTGAGTATTATACAAAATCAATCAGTTAATTAATATTGTTTTCCTTAAAGAAACTATCATATTAAATAAATCCATGACTAACCGTTTTTCCTGATATTCCATTTTCTTTTTACACATTCGTTAACTACCATGATGAAGGTTAAACAAATATATATTTTTTATACAACTTTTCATAAGTAATAATATCAGGTATTATTTTTTGTATTAATTATGTTACAGTCATATCTTATTTGTCAATTGTTCTATCATGTTAGTCTTCTTCTAATATCAAATTATCAAATTCTAATTCAGATTTAAAATATTTCCATTCATCAGTATCGTATAAGTCTTGATTTATAACGTTTAATATAGATATTTGTTCATGTAAATCGTATATTTTCATTCTTTGTATCAAATAAGGAATATCGTAAAATTCTATAAACCATCCAGTTATAATTGAAGGTTTCAGTGTTGTTAACAATGATATATAATTTAATAACATTTCTTCTTCATCATCTGAAAATATTATTTGAATATCATTCTTGTTAACATTTATTTCAGTCATTTTCTCTTTTATTTGTTCTATTATTTGTTCTTTGTTGTCTAACTCTTTTTCTTGTAAATTAATGAGAAAATAATATCTCTTTGTATTATTATAAACGTGAATAATTTGTATTGATATAATAGGTTGTTCAGGATTGTTAGGTCTATTTGTACCATCAGTTTAAAATTATGTTTCAATATCAAGTATAAAGTAATTGGTTTCAGGATTAACATTTATAATATCTACATCTAATACGTATTTGTAATCTTTGTTTGGTTTAATTCTCTATTAAATTTTCTATAATGGTACAGAAATTACATTTACATTATAAATCTTACAAAGACTTTCAATTTCCTTAGACAATAATTAAAATATTATTTTCTATTACATATAGGTTGAATAATTAATTTCATCTATTGGTACTTCTACAATGTATTACTTATTTAATGAATATTTTGTATTCTATTACACTTTTTTCATTGTAATTTATACTGGTTTTGGTTTTTATTCGTTATTATACCGTATATGTGTATATATTTTGAATAATTGTTATTCTGTAACATTTGATTATTTAATTTTTCTACTCTACAGATAATTTTTTATCTAACTGTTTTTTTGTGTTTTAATACTTTCAACTACTTTATTCATTTATTTATTCATTATAGATTTTATAGTTTCAGTATCCGAAGTATCAAACGAATACTACATATAATTATTATAAACAACATCGTAATGATAAAAATTATTATATTTTTGTTTAAGAAAAAACACGTCTAAATTCTATATCTTATGTAATTATACTACATCCGATTTTTCTACATCATGTCTTATCATATTAGTATCCCACATATACTCTAAATTAATGAGTATATGTGGGGTTACCTCCTTTCTTAATATTGTATCAATTATTTGAATTTAAATTACTAACATTTAACAAAATATTACTTGAATATATTTCTTGATTTATCATATTGTTAAGTGTTGAATATTTCTGACGTGTAAACATCTGTGTATATTTTGTATATATATTTTGATACTTTTCTCTACTCTTATGGTTTATTATAAAGAAAGACAAATACACAAAATACTTATAAAATGGATCGGTTTGTATTACATTATCTATATCGTCTATGAACAAAGATATTATATCGATGTTTTCATCCGATTTTGATTTTTCTTTTATTTCTATATATTCATTCACCTTTTTAATTGGGTCAATCATTTTGTTTAACGTATTTAATTGTAACTAATTAAATAATTATTTTTTTGATCTAACATTAATTAACAAATAATTACGTTCAATATTACTTTTAATGGTTTCTATTATTGAATTTTTATCCTAATGTTTTACTGTTTGTTATATAGTATTTTACAGTTATTCCACAGTTATATTAAACTGTTCATCTATTTCTGTTATCATAGACTACGTATTATATATATTATCAAGTTCAAATAATTTAACAATATTTTGATAGTTTGTAAATATTTATTTCAGTGTTCTATTAGTTGTCATTGTTTATTGTTGAATTGAATACAATACATCAGGAATATTATCTCCTCTATCACCTTTTAATATCTTTATCCAGTTATTTAACATGATGTAATTTATACTGTCGGGTATAATACTGTCGGGTATAATACTGTCGGGTATAATACTGTTAGTGTTCTAAATTTATTTTGACAGTTATTCTACACCAAGTTTTTTCGTTATTAGTTCTTCACTTATTTCATCTATATTTAATACTTCCTTTCTTCTCACATGATAAATGTATACATTATCGTTGAGAAGTAATTGATAATCACCATCCTATGATATTATCAAATAATTTAACGTATTATTTGATAATTTAGATGTATAATGTATAATTGACTAAATTAAAAAGTCACCTTCTTCAAATTCTGTATTAATCTAAAACACATTTGGTAATGTATTCAGTTTAGGAAATACATAATCTTTTATTAATTTTTTAGATAATTTTAATAATTCTTTTTCGTTCATGAATTTTATTTGTTCATCAAGTGTTAACGTTTCTACGTCTATCATTCTGTTTTATTTATAATTTTCATAAACATTAACTAAATTTTTTGATTTGTGTTTTTCGTTCATAATTATAAATGTTTATTGTGGAAAAACATATTCTATTTCTTACATTAATCTAAATATATATGACTAATACTATGTCTAAATTTCTTTTTATTCTTATTCATCAGGTTATTCATTTTATATTTGATGTTTGTGTTAAATCTATTTGAAAATTGTTAAAAACACATTCATATGGTCAAATAATACAATAATAGATTTACTATCATCTCCCTTCTATGTTATTTTTTCTTTTAATTTATAAATATTCTCTCTTACGGTAGACATATAATCACATCCCTTTCTGTATCATTTTATGTTAAGTAATCAAAAAGGTATATCATCAGAATCAGAATTACCATTAATATCATTCAGAATGTCATCCACATTTAGTTAGTTATCATCAATTTTGTTTTAGTTTATAAGTTACAAAAATTCATCTTCTATATCATTTGTGTTTGTATCTGTTGTAGTTATTGTTGGTGTATTAATAGTATTACTAATATTAGTTAGTATATTACTTTCTTGTTCTACATTTTTCATTGTTTAAATACTTTCAATTTTTTCAAATATTCTGTTTATTTCTTATTCTGTTTCTTCTTTTTTAACTTCATACATAAATTTGTCATATATATTTTTAAGTTCGTTATATTTGTTTTCTATATTTTCATTCAAATATTTTGTCTTAAATTCATTGTATGGTATAAGTTGTATATCTTATTTATAAGACATAATCTAACGTCCATTTTCATCTACATCAGGATAACATGTTATCGTTGTTAAAGGTATCATTTCATAACTTTCTAATGGTTTTGAAAGTTCAATGAAAAATAAATCATTTGATATTCCATTCTTTTGTGATTACTCTTATAGTGATTGAATTAAAGAGAAAAATTCATCTTTGTACAATGTTAACATCATAATTGTTTAGACTTTTTTGTTCTATAATATTCCCATCACTTTGTTAATATCAAACATTGTCAATTTTTAGTCTATATTATGTTTCTTTATCCGATTTTTTGTTTCCCAAAATCGGTCTCTAATAGTTTTATCCAGTTAGAAATTCTTGTCTGAACTATGTCCATCATAATTTATTATTTCTTGTGATATTGTACCGAAAAATTTTTCCTAAACTGTTGTATTATTCTAAAAGTTAAATGAAAGTTTTTGATTTCGTACAAACACATCGTAATTATTTGACACTAATACAACTTGAAATTTAATTTTATCATACAACATCTGTTTCTACTGTAGATATGAGTAGAAATTTACTTCTTGTTTCTTTGTAGAATAATTAAATTTTGATGAAACTTTGATTAAATCAATGTTTGTTTCAGATAATATTCCTTTTGTCTGTGGTTAATCAACTGTATTTCTGTTAAACTCACTTTCTTTTTTCATTTTCTACAATGTTTCATTTAATATACTCATAGTAATCATACCCTCCTTTTGTGGTATTCATTCATCCTAACAATTATTGTTTTTCATTAATGTTTTTACTGTTTTCGTAGTCATCTGTTATTAATGTAAGTTTCATTCCAAATCTTGTATATAACACGTTTGTTTTTTCAAACTTTGTTAATATACCATCTTAGAACAAATCATCACCTATATATATTTTATAATATTAAGATTTTGGTATTTATGTTTAATCGTATGTTGGAAGTATAATACTAAATTTCTTATAAGAATTTGTTATAAAAAATTCAAATAAATTCATAGTAGAAACAAATTTAAATAACATTGTATTTTCATCCTGATTATCAAAAATTAAAAACGTAACAGTTGATTTACTTGTTTATGTTATTTTTTTACTTTCGTTTCCATTAATATCATTCATAATAATCATCTCCTTGTTTTCTTGTTCCTTTTTTCGATTTTATTTTTCCTTTTTATTATATCTTTTCATCAACTTTCTTTATTTGTTCCTAACTGAAACTTCAATATCTTAATTAAGTATATTATAATAAACACAAACACACGTAAATATCATTATCAACACAACTTAAACCGTTAATTACATATAAAATGTATACATAGAAAAACACCTCCTGTTATTATAATCAAAAATCAATGTCATTACAATAAAACATTACCATAAAATTAATCAATTAAATCTTTGTCTTAGTCTTATTATTTTTAATCTGTTTTTTCAATCATTTCGTTTTATGATATTATAATCCCCGTATCTTTAAATTTCATCGTATTAAAATCAACATCAAGAACAACTCTATAACCCGATTTTCCATGTCTATTTTTACCGATGTTTATTTTAATTTTTTTATCGTCATCTTCAAATGGTTCAAGTATTAATACACCGTCCTATTCCTATAACTTTCCAAACGATTCAGATACATTATCAAGTTCAATTTTTTGTGAACGATATTATTGTCTGTGTACTTGTGATGGTGTAATAACAACAACATTCATTTCTTGTTACAATTGTTTTTATATTCTTTACAATGTTATTAATCTAACTCTTTCATTTTCCTATTTCTATTTTAATAAGTCTAAATAGTCTATAATTATTACATCAACCGTATTTGAATTTTGTTTTGTTTGTTACTATTATTACAACATCTGATTTTTAACTAATACAGACTGTTGAATATTTTTTATAGAGATAGATTGTTATGGAAAATAATCAATCATTAAAGTACCAGTTTTAGGATTATTAAAAAATTCTGAACAACTTTTCTAAACAGTTTCTTAGTTTGTATGAAATGTTTCAAGTGATACACCTGAAATGTTTTAAAATAATCTTAATTTTGTTTCTTCTATTGTATTTTCTAATGTTATATATAATACATTATAACCTTCTTGTAACATATTTTTAGTCAATTATAAAGAAAATTATGACTTTCCACCACCAGTTTTTCCAAGTATGAAATATAATCTACCACGTTGAAATCCACCGTTAAACATCATATCAATTGAATTAAACCCTGTTGATATATAAGACTAAGACTTCTATGTTTATGATTCTAATATTTCTTGTTATTGTTCTTTTATTGTGTTTTGATTTATAATTGTTGTTTTTTACGATAAATGTAACTGACTTTCTATATATTCAGATACCATTTAATCAACTATATTATGTATACTTTGTATCTTTTCGTACGATGTTATTTACTTTGATGTTAACTGTATACTTTTCGTATTTATATTCTTAAAATAGTATACTGAATTTATTTCTTGTAAATACCGTTTTAAGAAATTTATTGTTTACGTGTTGATAAATCTTAGAATATAATTATCATCAACCTTTTTTTATTGTATATCTTATTCAATTTAGTTTTTTAAATTAATTAGATTGTTTTATAAGACTCTAATTTGTACATCTTTTTCTTGTGATAATACATCTAAGAATTGTTCAGGATATTTTATTTAAACATACAATTACAAATTAAGTTAATAATACCCATCATAAGAACCTTTATTATCTTCAACGATTTGTTTTATCTATTCTTGATTCTCTTGTTATAGACTTAGTGTTTACAATAATTCTTGTATATTTTTCATCGTTGAATATG
>Ga0116188_1001353_pt1 | contig 21537 bp, 20 predicted proteins | sample AD_JPNTR2_MetaG_FD_89807 | JGI IMG/M metagenome (GOLD analysis project Ga0116188, IMG submission 89807) | Active sludge microbial communities of municipal wastewater-treating anaerobic digesters from Japan - AD_JPNTR2_MetaG | ecosystem: Engineered > Bioreactor > Anaerobic > Digestate | place...
AAAAAAATAAGGCCATAAGCATTTTAACAAATATTTTTATTTTTTGAAAGGCCTTATTTTGAACTGGTATATATTATTATTTATCCATTTATTTCAAAATATATTTTATCTTTTATAATATGCAATATTTTACTATATATAATATATTTAATAAATTTCTTTGTCATAGCATCAATTATGTATACTACGACACAAATTTTATAAAATACATTATTCTTAAATAGAATCAATTTTAGAACCATATAAATAGTTACTAAAACTGATATTATGAAATAAAATATATTTTTAAACATATCGCGCTCCTTTTTATAGTCCTTCGTTTTCGATATGATAAAACGAACCAGACTTGATATAGCTTCTTTCTGAAGCCATATCAATAATATACATTTAAATATTTAAATTATTACAGATTTTAAAATATAATTCAGTACAGCGTGTGCTGTACTGAACTTAATATTAGATAACTACATCTACAAGCTCTTCGGTAACGTCGGAAATACTTTCTCCAATACCCAATTGTCCAAATAAATTGCTGCCACATACTTTAACGGTACCGTCATTGAATAATATAGCAGTATGAAAATATCCTACAGCAACATCCTTAACATTATTAAGATTTTTTATTTTTTCAATTTCTTTTGAACAAAATTCATACTTTCCATTAGCGGCTTGTCCAGAATAACTTTCTCCCACAACGCCTAGAGTATTATCTTCGTAGATAAAAAAATCTAAACTTGGAGAAGACACTATCTTTCTTACACCTTCTAATCCCTCTACATACGTCGGTTTCTTAAAACAGTTTATATCTTTGTATTTACTTAAAAATTCTATATGTAGACCGGAAACTTTTACTCTACCATCATTCATTAAGTACAACGTATAAGAATTATTGCAAACGACTTGTTTAACATCTTTTTCAACCAAATTCTTTTTAAGAAAATTTGACGGTCCGTCTCCATTTCTACCTAATTGGCCAAAAGAATTATATCCCTCTGTAAAAACGTGACCGTTTTCTAATAAAAATGCTGAATGTAACCATCCGAGACTGACTTGTTTTATCTTATATTTTTCGTGTTCAATTACTACTATATCAGATAGTTCGTTTTCATATTTATCAACAATTCCGAGTTGTCCAAAACTGTTAAAACCGCACAATTCGACTTGACCGTCGATATTCAAGAAAGCAGATGATTGATATCCACAAAAAGCGTCTATCGTTTTCTTATTCAAATATTTATTTTTTATTAAACTAAAATTTTCTACTTTGTTCAACAAACCTAATTGCCCACTATCATTTTGACCGCACACATATACATTTTCGCTCGATTCTTCGTTGGTTATAAAAACGGTATGATGTGGACCGACACACATTTTTTCAACGTTTTCCAATCCACCAATTTTTTGAAACTTGTATACTATATTATTATTTTTTAATCCTAATGAATAATTTTGATCTCTTCCACATACATATACAGAGCCGTCGTCTGTTAATAAGAATGTACTATTTTTGCCACAAGCAATTTGTTTTATAATTTTATTAGGCATAATTTATAATCCTCCTATAATAAAGTTATATAGAAAATAAATAATAAAATTTTATTACATAACAATTAAATAGATTGCTTTATATTTGTGGAGGAATTATGCCTAAAGAAAAAACAAGTCAGTCTACGATATTATACGATTTAGCAGAAAGAAATAGAGAAAAATTAATAAAAAACGCTACCAATTCCGAAAAGATTATTTTCCAACATTTATCAAGAAATTCTGAAGCTTTAAGTGTCAAAGGCCCTACAAGAAGATTTAGTTTCAACGAAAATGACGATAACAGATTTTTCGAAGCATGTGGTATAACTAAAGAAGAGATAAAACAAACTTTAAAAGAGTGTAAATATATAGAAAGTACGTGGAAGTGGGCAAACGATCCATTTATCATACTAGCATCTATATTAATATTTTTTTATTATAAAAATAGAAACGAAATAAAAAATAAAGAATACTACAAAACGATAAGTTTGTACTTAACATTAAAGTTTTATGGAATCATACAAGTAAGACAATTTAAATACAATCCAAACGAAGCCGTAATGGAATATACGATAGATAATCTCAGTAACAGATTCTTAATCAAAAAAGCTAATAACGTATACGACATGCTCAGGTATATATCAGAATCTAACTTGGAAAATATGAAAGAAGAAACTCTTGATAAATACAAGATTCCTACAGACGAAACCATTATTAAATTGGCAAATAACTTAAAAAACAGAATAAGTTCCACTATGATTAATATAACTGACGAATTTATTAAAAACAATAATAAAAATTTAAAAGTATTGGTAGAATCTCATGAACTGGTTGGTAGTGATGGAGAAACATTTTTAAATACACAGATGACAAATATCAGTTCTGAGATTAACACCAGTGTTACAAAAATAATTAAAAAATTTTATTCATCATCAAATTTGGTAGATAGTAAATTATTGAGATTGGCAGTTTCGAAAACAGATTTAAGTTATAGTAAAATGAAATACATAATAGAATTTATTAGACAAAATAGTTATAAAGAAGTAGAAGAACTGATATCGACTATAATAATTTATTACCTAGTAGATGAAAACAAAAAAATAAATAATATCAAATCGGAAGATTTTGCCGTGAAATCTATAGAAAAAGTTATTTCGGTCTCCAACACCAAAAACGAATATGTTATAAAAATAAAAAATTGTCTAGATGCAATTTTATCTAAATCATCAGAAGAATATTTGAAAACTAGTAGAGTTGCTACTATAAGTAATATGAGAAAATGTTTGTATATTTACTTCGTGTTATTTATAATGAAAAATATAGAATAAAAAAAACGAAATATAACACCGCTATAAAAAGCGGTGTTATATTTAAAAAAGAGCAGGTAAATTTTGCTTACATACAGATTTAAATCAACCACATAAAAGTCACATCATTTTATTTAAAAAAAGTTTCGATCAATGTCATTTATAATTCTATTATAGAAATTTATTATAGATCTAGATTTGCTGTGTTTCCTATAAGATATACAAAACGCTTCGTTTCTAAACAAATCATAATCTTCGAACAAGTTATATAATACTAAATCTGATTTTTTCCTACACTTTTCAACTTTCTTTTCGTATGCATCATCGTCCTCGTACAATTTTGTTTTTCCAGTAGAATTTATACCGGCGACCTTGCGTTTTGATGTTTGATAATTTTCGACAAAACTCTCATTCATTATTTTAAATTCTTTGTTAGAAATAATATGTACGTGTTTGAACAAGATAGGTTTTTTATCAAAAGCTTCTAACTTTTCTTTAAGCTTATATTTAAAGAATTCTATATTATCATAATCTCTAAAATCATCCACGATTATAAGTTTTTCGTCTTCCATAATTATTTTATCGGCTAATAATTTAGTAAATATATTTTTTCCTTTTCCACCAAGCACTGATAATATATTTTCTCTATAGCGAGAAAATCTTTTATTTTTGTCTAATTTTTTAAACCAATCTTCTGCCATACTTATTAAAAAAGTTCTCAAATCAATATTAAATCCGAGTTTCTCAGCCAGATAAGCAATGTTATCCCTATTATCTTCGGCTTCTTTATAATCTAAATTAAATAAAGAATATACAGAAGCTTTCAAAGGTTCTCCCAACGAATATTGTTTGAATTTGAAAACTTTACTAAACAATTCAGAAAACGTTGTTTTTCCGCTGTTGCTATATCCGGTTACAATTACTATTATCTTAGAATATTTTTTTAAGTTTTCTCGTATTTTTCTTTTAAAGCTAACAGTTTCTCTTACTCTGACGACAAAGTTATTGAAGTTTTCTACAAGTTGTATCAAATTTTTCCTCCCAAAATTAGTGTACAAGAGCAGACTTACTTTTAAGTAAGTCTGCTAATTACAAAATACTATTTTAAGCAGCTTTTCCTTTCTTCTTAGCCGCTTTGTCTGAACTAGCTCCTTCGCCAGAATCTTCGATATATTTCTTCTCGAGAGAGATTCCGGTATTTGCAACATCAATGATGTGAGTTGGGCAAGATACTGATACGCCGTAAACTGGACCTCGTTCATATTTCTTACCAGTTTTTGTATCGACACCGATTGTACTCGGAAGATACGAAATATTGTAAGAACAGAACGGAGTTCTGATGCTTGTACTCTCTCCGACTTTCTTAGGTCGTTCTTTCTCTGCTAGTTCTTCGATAGCTTTCATAATCACATTACAATCGTTTTGCAATTGATTCTTTGCGATGCCAGAATCCTCACTGGCTTTTTTCAATACATCTGCCCATTTAATAGTTTTTGTTTCGTTAGGTTTACTCATCTGAACCTCCTGTTTGAGTTTGATTTGTGTGAGAACTAATGCGACAATATATAAATAAAATTATTTTTATTTATATATCATTATCTTAGTTCATAAACTATTTTAATGTATATTAGTATATATTTTTTTATAAAATATAATCTGCGCGTTTAAAAACGCGCAGATTAATATTATTTCTTTTTACACTTATATACGTAAGTCATATATCTATCTACCGATACAATATTATACATGTAGAAACTTATTATTTTTGAAGTCAGTTTTGATATAAATAAATTTATTCTATTGTATATAGAATATATAGTTACACATACGCTAAACAGTTGGTTTACCTCAGAAACTACACTTTCCAATTTATTTACTAGAATTTCTTCTAATCTTTTATATTCATAACTTTCTGGATCATATTTATCCATCTTGTCGACAAACGATGTATATATTTCAGTATAACTGTCGAAGAAACTTTTTCTGAACTCGTTGATAGAATTGAAGAATTTATTATTGAGAGAATCAATTTTGTTATAGAACCTGTAACTGTTGTTTATAAAAGAAGTTACGTTCTTATTTTTTGTCACCAATTCTACGAATTTCTCTATTCCTTCTTCGTCTATGTAAAAAAAGTTGGTATGTTTTTTTGGAAGTTTGTCGGAACCATCGTACTCAATATTTTTAGGATTTTCTATCTTTATAGAAGAAATTGTATCTTCGTTTATAATACAAGATTTATTTACAAACATATTGTGTACATAATCTACAATTATATCTGCACTCTTATCATAAGTTTCTAATTTTCTATTAGATTGTATATTAGCTATTATTTCAAAAAATACTGTTTCTACTTTTTTATTAGAATTGAATATATTAGAAAAATATTCTTTATAGCTAGAACGTTTTATTTTATCTTTGTCGAGTCTGAAAGACTTATATGTATTTTCTATATAGTCCGACAATTCGGAATTATTTTTTCTAACATCTTCTATTATTTTTTTGTATTTATCGCTAAAATTTTTATCGTTGAATGCCACATTTCCAAATTCTTCTTCGAATGATGAGTTTGTGAATAGAGAACCTACATTTTTAGTAAAAAGATTTAAAATAAATTTATTATAAATATCATAGTAATCCAAATTTCTAACTTTTTCTACAAACGAATCTATCTTGCTTATAAGTTTATCATAATTTGTATTCTCGAAATCGGATTCCTTTAAAAATGGTACGATTTCTTCTTTGACAAAATTCTTTATCTCGTCAGAAACAACATTTATATTTTTTAACGTATTTTCTACAGATTCGGTTATGCTTTTTAAAACTTCCATATAAGAAATACAATTCAGAACTCTCAACAATAACATATTTCTAACTTCGTCTTTTTCAAATTCTATGACCGAAGGTACTAACGTTTCTTCTGGATCGTCGATAAAATCTTTATAAATAATATTCTTATCGTACGGTACTCCTATTTCTTCTTTGTACTTATTATATCGCTTCAGAAATCCTACTATGTATCCAGAAGATAAGAAAGAAGAAATTGTATCCACTATATATTTTATGAATTTAATTATTTTTATAGAGAGATTCATTATAAAATTAGTTATTTTATAAAATATAGAAGAAGACGAATTTTTTATTCTATCGTAATAAGAATTTATTATTTCTCGATTAGATTCTTCTTGAGAAACACTATTAATTTTCTTAATATTCTTTTTAATATAATTGTTAATATTAATCAAATTTGTATTTCTAACGTCGTATTCGACACTTATCAATTTAGAAGTTATATCTAAATCCAAAAAACTACTCATTATTTAAACCCCCATCCGCTAAATTCATTGTCGCTAGATTCTTCTTCTTTGCTCTTTTCTTCTCCGCCGAATCCTCCCAATACTTCTCCAAATCCAGATTCTCCGCCTCCGGAACTACTTGATTCAAAATCGGAAGATCCGCCGCTCGATTCGTCAGAATTCTTCATGCTATCTATTGATTCGGAAATCTTAATATCTTTTATATTTTCTATAACTGTCTTTTTAGATTCTTCTTTCAGAGAATTGTATAATTCAACATATTCGTTCCAATCAACATTGTTTATGAACTTCTTATACACTTCAAATTTAAACTTATTAACTGTTTCTTTACTAACAGTGGTTTCTTCGTTTTCTCCAACAACAATTTTTACTATATTGTTTACGGTATCGTCTGCGGTAGATACAAGCTCGTTGAAATTTGACATAGACAATGCTGTAGAAGTGTATAATTTAACATCTATATTGTCTATATTTAATTCTTCCGATACTTTATCGATTATTTCTTTCGGGTATTTTTTAGAAAGCTTTTCTTTTATATATTCAAAATAATTTCCATATTTCATTAATATTCTAATAAGCTTTGTTATATGATTAGAATAATTTTCCTTAGATTCTGCTACTAACGATTCGTATTCTGCTTGTTGTGTGGTTATAGATTTAGCATATTCATCTTCGCTCAGCTTGTTCAATACTGTCTGTGGAACTCCTATTAGATTTAAAATAGATTTAAGTATTTTGTCACCAAACTCATCATCTACACTGATATCATTTGTTCTTTCTAGTCCTTCGACATCATATAATTTTTCATTATTGAAAACCGGAACGGTTATTAATTGATATATACTACTATTTTTGATTACACTCGCTACATTATCAAAAAGTGTAGAAGAGTATAAGTTCTTGGTGAAGAACAGTTTCAATATTTCGTCTACCGAAGTTCCTATTTGGTTAGACATGCCGATATTGAGCATGAGTTTTTCTTTGTCAGAAGCTTTTGCTAACTTTATCATTAAACTACTCATTACCCAAGCTATATAAATATAGCAAAAGAAGAGAGAATCTTTCATTATACTGACTGGCAACGAATATTCGTCTAATTCATACTCAAAATACACAGTGTTGTCTACTGGGAAGAAAGAAAAATTAACTTTCTTTTCCAAAATGTATTTGTTTCTGATTAAGTATGCTACCATTTCAGAAAATCTTTTATCATCTTTCACACTCTTATCTTTAAGTTTTTCAGATAAGATATTTTTTATAAGATGTACCATTATAGAATACATATCGTTTTCATCATTAGAACCGTCTCCGCCAAGCATAGCCGGATTATTCATCACTGTATCCATCATGTTGAATGGTGATAATAGTGTGCTATCGAGCGGATCAACCACTGGAGCCATTCCGGCTTGGTTATAGAGAGCCGAACTATCGTTTGTTATACCAATACCTTTCATCAGTTCTGAAGGTGTATTGATACGACGTCGACTTCTTTCTATGTTACTCTCTTCTTCTGAAAGTTCTACGAGATAATATCCTATATGTTCTCCGTTGATAATAACTGGTATTACATACTCCGGTTCAGATTCTAATAGTATGACTGTGTTGTCGAGTGTTAATTTACTATCTTTGCTCTTTTCGGTTTTGTTAGAAGTTTTATTTTCTATTTCTTCCTCGAGTATATCGTCTGTAAATTCTACATATTTTTTACCGCTTCTATTGCTGATAGCTCCTAAATCGTTGACAACTTCCGGCGTCAAGAAACTGTATCTCGACAATTTGTGCATCAATTCCTTTGAATGGTATATGCTTTTTTTATCTTCTTTTACAACGGAAATATTTTTATCTATAGTTTCAACAAAACTTCTCAAACTATTCTTGGCAATACTTTCCCTATTATTGCCACTCTCTAAAGATATTTTAATACTATCTAATCTGTTTTTATATTTTTTAAGATTATCTATTTCCATTATAATTGAAGAATCAAGTCCGTCTTCGGAAGAAATTCTCCTATCTATTATAGAAGTTTTTCTATTTATTTCTTCTTTTAAAATATCCGAATATTTGTTTATAATAAAATCGTCAAAAATTTCTTCCTCGGAATTTCCTATAAATTCCCCAGATTCTTCGGAGATTAAATAATCTTCGTATAAACTATTATTCAAAGTTTTTGTACTTATATTTTTAAAATTTGCTATACAATTTTCTAGAGAATAGCTTTCACTAGAAAAATTACTTTCGCTATACAACTCTTTTAAATCTTCTTTGATTCTAGAAAAAGGAATAACGAATACTGGAGAAGCTCCTTTTATTAGAGATCTCATGACATATCTTTTTATTCTTTTGAAAAGACCGTAATCCGTAACTATATCTAATATTGTAGAATTTATATCCGAAACGATTTCATTACTTAATTTTGTCGAATTAAAAAATTCATTAAATATATTTTTAGAAAAGAAATTTGGATACAAGATATCTTTCCTTATCGTCTTCATCACTCTTTTCAAATCCGGTATGAGCGATATGATATTTGCATACTCTGTAATTTCCGAAAATCGCGGTCGAATCTCGTTTGAAAAACTTCTTATTAAATCTATTTGTTTCGTATCTCTCATAGAAGAAACATATGAAGAAACAGATTTTGTATTATTGAGTTCTTCTTTTAAATCCTCAGATCCGCTAGAAACAAATTTAGAAAATTTGTTTACTATATTGACCAATTCTTCGAATACGTATATTTTATAATTATTATCGCTCGTTCGTTTCGAGTATTTCTTTATAAAATTTTCTACATAATTGTCTATTTTATCTATAACGTTTTTATTTTTGACGTATGCGTCAGAAGTTATTCCGTATATATCTGCTTTAGTATAATTTTTTAATTCATCTATTTTATTTCTTATAATTTTATTTTTACTCTCATCACTCATATTTTTCTCCTCTTTTATTCTCTAGTTAAAGAATAAATAGTGTGATACATAACACTAGTTGGTTTTCTAACAGTGTTTCCAGAAATATTTACAACGTTCAGCTTACTCTTTATATATCGATTGCATTCTAAATTTGCTTCGTGACTGTACACGCCTTGAACAGAACACATATCTCCGTCAAAATCAGCGTTTAGCGCTTTTAAATATGCTGGGAATAACCGCAACGTATCTGTAAACATAACATCTATTTTGTTTATATCACCGTATCTAACATCTGGGTAATCGTTATAAGTAGTAGTTCCGCTGACGGCCGAAGAAGATCTTATAGTTACCTTTGTCGTTCTATTATAGGCATCTATATAAAACTTGTTAGGATAAATATTGTGAAAATCTTCTACAGGGTATCGTGTTATGTATATGTGCTTATCACGAATCATCTTCATACAAATTTCATAAAAAATTTCTATTAATGTTAAAAATCTTGTTTTTATGAAAGGTCTGTTTTCAGACATAGCTTCTTTATCATCGTTTATATTATTAATATTTGTATTGTGCATAATCTTTTCTTTAACATTTTCTGAATCTTCTGTAAGTGTATATCTGAAAATAGGATATGATATCCCGCCGTCGAGCGGAATAAAGAAGTAGTCGAAACGATGTTCTTTACTTTCGTAGTATAGATCTATCAAATTATTTATATAGTCAGTATTTATAATACCGTCTATATTATCGGCTACAGAAACTCGTTTAACATATTTTCTAAGTCTAACATCTTCCATTTTTATAGCCAAATCTTCTGGGCTTATATTATAAAAGTCTTTTTCCTTCATACCAACGAATCTACTGTCTACATAGTTTAATAGACCCATCTGTATATAATCGCGTATGAACGTTCTCATTCCGTATACTATAAAAGGAGTGAATACTTTTATTGCTGCTCCCATGGGAAGTATACTTTTGTTAAACTTGACTTTCATAGAATCGACCGATTCACTGTTTATTTCCGGTGCAGAAATTACTAAACGAGCAGAATAATCTATGTTTTTACCAATTACGCTTTCGTGAACAAAACTTTTTGTTCCGCCGAATTTATCGACAAAGTAGTCGTATAATTCTATTAACGTTTCTTGCAATTGTTTATGTGCCGAAGAGAAATTAAAAAACGATGTAGAAGATTTGTTAGCTTTAATGAATGAAGCCAAATTTATAAGTTTAGCGTACATTATATTTATTTCGTTCTTTCTACTCTTACTGAGATCAACGTCTCTGTAGTATGCCGGAATTACTAAAAATTTATCTATAAAAATTTCGTCTTTTTTTAGCAGGCTTAAAAACTTATAGCGTTCTTTACTCGTTTTAGCTTCTCCTTGATACACCTCGTGAATTTTCAATTTATCATATATTTTATAAAGAAACGCCGGACCGTTTCCAACGGCTTCTGCATCTTTAGGAACTTCGCCCTTTACTCTAAAAACGTTTCCGTCTTTATAATAAAAATCGTCTAATCCTAATATTAAATCTCCCAACGATTGTTTTATAGAAATCAACACTTTAAACACGTGAGGGTGAACAAATTTATCGCCTAAATCTATATATGCATATTTTGTCTTTCGTTCATCGCTTCCTGGCATTCCGAATATTTTATAAGAAACCAAACCGTCTTCGTCAGGTTCCCTACTTCCGTATCTATAAATATTAGAGCTCGTAACCTCTTCTAATTCAAAATCTTTCACAAATTTATTAATATTAAGTATATCTATCTCAAACATAATTCCTCCATAATAATAAAACATCTATTTATTTGTTGTGTTAATATTAGCAAATTCTGTTATATTGGAAACATTTTTCTTGATTTCATTTAGGAAATTTTTTAAATCGTCTTCTTCTTCATCCGACATTTCTTTTTCTGGTATTATACCATACGTTATATATTCATTCATCAGATATATTAGAGTTCCGTATAATCCGTAACCGTCGTGTACGACTCGAGTATATTCGAGCAAACTATCATCCATTCCATTATGGTTTTCGGTAGAAATTATAGTAAAGAATGGACATTTGTATTTTATTATATTGTAATATATTTGTGTTATGTCGGAATAAAAAGTTGTGTTAAAAATACTATTATCTAATTTAAATAATTTGTTTACAAATGATACTTCTTCTATAGTATTCATGTAAATATTTGAAACTTTTATTCTTTCTTTTCGATCATTAAAAATTAAGAAATTTAAATCTTCTCCATTCAGCAAATCTTCATAATCTTTTGCAAATTTTTCGAGAAAATCAAATCTTGTTCTGAATACAAATTTTAAATTTTCGATAGTAGGAACCATAGTAATTATTTTTTCCAAAACATTTGTTTTTGGAGAAATTTTTAATATTATATTATAATTCTTTATGTAATATTTTTCTATATATTCTTTACTAAATTTATATTTCTTGAGCTTATTGTAAACGTAATGAACTCCTAACGCTTCGTCTCTGTCGAGGTAATCTTGAAAATCGACTACAACGTCTTTAAGTTTGTGTTCTTCGACAATCATGGCTAACAGACCAAAAGACGTAGCCTGTACTATATCGTCCCAGAATACTAAAAAATTATGTTTACCTTCAAGAAATTTTTTGTATCGTTCTATAAATTCTTTTGCCGTTATTTTATTGCCGGCTATATTTATAATATCGTTTTCGCTATTAACTCCAGGTATATTATATTTTATTCGCACTTCATCAACATCCATACCCATATTATACTCCTTATAATTTACATATTAATGTTTTAGCAAATTTAAATAAAAAAAATAGGACGGATTATTCCGTCCTATTTATCAACTACTTCAAACCTAATTTAGTTCTCAAAGTTTTACAACTCAATCTATTTTCTATAAATAAGTTGTAAAACTTTCCGTCGACGATGATAGAAGTATTTTTTAATTCGTCAATCAAATCCTCAAATACTTCTTCTTTTTCATCGTGCGTTAAACGACAATTTTTAATTTTTCTTAGAATTTTTAATTCTCTAACTTTTCTTTCGACTATGTGTTCGATCATATTATCACACAGTTTTTTGATTTCCATCTCTCTCCTAGTTTTTGCGTCAGCCAACTTGCGATTTTCCACGACCTCTGTTGGTATCGTGAACGTTGTAACAGCTCCGTTCATAGTTTCCTCCCGGTTTTGAATGAGGTAATAATATATCACCTCTCATATAAATAATATATATTTTAAATTATTTATAACCAGTATGACCAAAACCGCCAGAACCGCGTTTGGTCGTAGATAGTTCATCAGTCAATTTGAACTTCATTTTATTAACTTTATTTACTTCACATTGTGCGATTCTCATCCCTTTTTCGACTATAAACGGTTCGTTTCCAAGATTTATCATAATGACTCCTATATTACCTCGATAATCGCTATCGATAGTAGCAGGAGTATTTCCTATGATTATCATCTTGGTAGACATCCCAGATCTAGGAACTACATTAAATCTGTATCCCCTAGGAATTTCTATATGTAAATCAGTTTTTATTATTTTACATTCGTTCGGCATAATGGTAACGTACTCGGCAGAATAAATATCAGCACACGCGGCTTCCTCTGTCGAATACACAGGCACTTTAAATTCTAACCCAGCTTCGTTTTTTACATAAATTAGAATTTGTTTTCGTATATACTTCTCGTAAAATACTTCTAACGACCTAAAGAGTTTTTTAAAAAAATTCATAAAACCTCCGTATTAAAACAATAAAAATTAAGAACCTACATATTTAGAAATTGTTTCTAATCTCGTTTTTATTATATCTATATTTTCATATATCAATAATATTATTTTATCATAATCCGTTTTAGACAACCTGTCTATCATAGGCAATATGTTCTTCATCGACAAGAGTTTAGAAACGATCGTATCATATTCTTCTAACTTGTTTTTATACATAGTCAATTCGTTATCGCTTTCTACAGAAGTATTTTCGAATTGAATATTTACAGAACCGGTCGGATGATTCGACGATATATAATCGCGTATTTCATTCAATATAGTATTGAGTGAAGTAGAAATATTGTCACCTATAGTTATATTACATTTTACACTATAAACAGTGTTTATTTTAGTAGTTCTAGTATAATCTATTATATCCGACCATACAAAATATTTAATATTGTTTTCAATATTTGTACAATAATAATATGACAATCCCTTTAATATCTCTTCCAATTCTTGATTATTTATTGTCTGCGACGAATCGACTATTTTCTCGTTATAATATAACGATTTGATCGTATCACTAGATCCACCTAAAATTTCTACCACTTTATCATAATTCAGAATTCCATTTACTTTGATTTTTTCAGCAAATATAGTATCTTTTTTAGTATACAATAAATAATTTTTATTTATATCCATATAGATCTCCTTTAAATTTAAATCAATCTATTTTTTTGTTATTCCGATTTATAAAAATAAAAAAAATATATATTAAACGAGCAAGATATCTTGCTCGCTCTACAAAAATAAAAACTATTACGAAATAAAAAATATATATGTTAAACGAGCGCCTTTCGTATACCCCCTGCACTATACGATAGACGCTCGTGTTAGAGAAACAATCTCGTAATCCGCGTACCTCCCAGATAATCTCCCATTTGCGCAAAAGATTCGTAGATTGTTAGACTATAACGTTCAAATAAAAAAAAGCGGTATAACTACACCTATCAAATATACTTTACATCCTCTGTACCAGTAAACCTCCCATGGCAAAACTGACAATACTAAACATTTGTAATTATACCGCTAAGATTCAAAACCAAAATAAATCATATACGTTCCGAGAATCCATTATTATGTTATAATGTTTAAAAATAAAAAGGTAGTACTCCTAGCCGATATCCAAAAACAAACACACGCGTTCGAAAGGAGAAATGAAATACATTATTACAACGACGTTGTAATAAAGATACATAAAGAAAGGAAAGGAAGTGCATAATGCGTATATACATCACAAAATAAACGGAAAGGAGGTTCTCGTTTAACACAACAAGATTTAAAGCAGCTCAGCTGTCCAAAGCCTTAAAGCCAAAATGTAAAGTGGTTGCAATTTTCAGGCGGCTAATCTGCTAGAAGTACTACCACAGATCACAATTTCATAAATATGTTATAATATTTTTTTATTTTTTATAATTATTGATTATTTTATCTATAAATTTGATAAAATCTCCTACATTCGGTAAACCCATATACCGTTTACATAATTCAAATATAGAACTATCTCTCGTTTCGATTAACTTATTTATTTCTCCGCGTATATTAGAAAAAGATCCGTCTGGATACTCTAAACCAACAACTCTACCGTATGTAGTAGACTTATCTATATTGAAAGACATCATTAAGCTAGGATATTCTGACGAAGCATCTAGATCTATTACGTTTTCATAAACATCTGAAGGTTCTCCGAGTATAACAACGCCTTTATACTTTATCAGTTCCGGTCTAGCGACTATTGCTCCAACAGGCTTTTCTCCATCGTACGGATATATAGTATTATTACCGATTATATCACCGTCTTTATCAAATGTTTCCATTAAGAAGTTTTTTATCGTGGAAGAAAGTTTTATACCTTTAAAAAACGGTGTTGTTCTACAATCAAATAAATATTTATCGAGATCTTCTACCTTCTTTTCTATTAAGTATTGAACAAAAACATCTTGTATGTTATACGCGACAAATGTTTTAAAATCGTTTTTCATCAAATCTTTTAACGATTTAAAATTTTCGTTATAATTCATTTTTCCATAATTTACTTCTGCCAATCCGATATCATCCAATTTGTACGAAGGTAGTATATATCGTTTTCTCCTGTTGGAATATAATGCCATTTGATCATAAAATTGGCTATAATTAGCAGCAGTAAACAAATCAAATTTTCTAGAAGGATGAGTGGAATCTGTTTTATCATCGCCTTCTTCGGTACCATTGAAAGAAGAAGATCGTTCGTCTTTTTTATAATTTACATACCTATATTTTTTCGGAACGTCTGGATGACACACGACGTCTTCTATACACAAACCTAATTTTTTCATTCTGTTAAGAATAGTGACTGCGTCGAATCGCATATTCCACACACCCACAAAATTAGGTTTCAATTCGTGTATGGTGTTCCACATTGCCAGTATTAAACTCTTCTCGTCAGAATAAAATTTTATTTCTATCTTAAATTCAGAAATTATAGATTTTTCTATAAATGTCTGAATATACGATTCGTAATTTTGTTTTATCCAAATCACATCGTTTTTATTATAATTAGTAACCAAGCAATGCGTATAGATAGTTTTATTATCTACGTTCAAAATAGAAACTACGTTGATGGGACACGGAGCTTTTTCTTCGTCCGGAAATCCATCATAATCTATATTTTCAACCTCAATATCCAAAAAAGCTTTCTTAAGACCGATTACGTTTAATCCGTGTTTCTTAACAAATTCAAATTTGTTGTAATCTTCTATATTAACATCCGCCATATAAATATTAGGATCGTTTATTATTTTTTTATAAAACTCGCCTTTTTTGTTATTTTTAAGAGAGTTATAAAATTCGTCTAATAATCCTAATTTCTGCGCTATGGCTTTTAATCGATCTTTGTATCTCACGAATACTACTTCTAACTCATCTTTTTTAACAAACATTTCTGGATACTCTCTTTTTGATTTAGAAAAATAAACAGGAACTTTCGGCGATTCTTCTACTTCAAAATAAGATTTTCCAGTGTCGTTGTCTTTATATACATAAAACATATAATCACTTTCGTCTTCGATAAGTTTTCCATTATCGTTTCTTTTATAAGACGGATTTTTATAAAAACTGTGAAGATAACAATAGTTCGCCACAGGTTCCTCCTTTGTTTATTAAATTAGAATAGCTCTAAAAAACAACAAAACGTCATAATCTTTATATGAAGTTCTCAGTACCGAAAATTCTATTTTATTAGAATTATTGTTAATATCTTTTTCAACAGTCCATTTTTTTATATTTTTAGGATTTTTATATATAAAATCTTTATATATTCTAGTGTTATCAGAAAACTTATAATACCCGGAAGAATTCAAAGCATTAATAATTTTTGAAATTTCTTCTTTGTTATCAACACTGTAGTCCGGTGTATTTAATAAAAACTTTTGATATAACGTTATATACTTTTCTCTCTCTTCTTTGTTAGATTTATTCAAAAACAAATAATATATTAAATAATTAGAATCTAATATACTGATAGTTTTTATTTCTACAACAGTATTTTCTATTACAAAATCTTCGACAGGATTATTAAAACAAACAATTTTATTTCCATCATTTTCGATTACATTGATATCTTCGAATATACTGGAATCTGTTTTAATTAATACATCTATGTTTATCGAATCGAAATAATATATATAAGATAACGAATCACTATAACCTTTTTCTTTACCAAAAAACAGAGGATTTAAAATATTGTTTGTATACACGAAAATAGGAAACTGTGTCGTCGAAATGAGTTTTACATAATTAGACAGTTTTAAATTATCTTTTATTATTCCTTCCGGCATCATATTCAAATACGATGTAGTTAGTTCCATTCTATTTTCTTGTGGTATTGTGAAAATAACAGGCTCTATCATCCCTCCAATATTTTTTCTAAAAAAGAATCCTGTAAAATCTGTTATATTGTAGTTTTTATATTCTTTTAATAATTTTTTAAACACGGTGTCGATATGTTTTTTATCGACGACAAACGCGTTATTATTTTCCATCATATTCTCCTTTTACAAAAAAATTAATAATTATAAGTGTCAGAAATATTATCTGACACTTATAATCACTATATATTATTTTACTAATTCTACAAAACTTTCGAAATCTGGAGTAAATATTTGACTTGGAGGTCCATACTCATCACCTTTATCAAAATCGAAAGGAGTTACTGGTTGTGAATAACATATCATTTTATTCATGAGCAATACATAATATGAATCTTTAATATCGTACTTCGTATCCTCGTCTTGTGATCCGTTCGAATCTCCTACATCGAAATCGTCAAACCTACTAGAACCATTAAGTTTTTCCATATCGACAGTTACTATTTCTGCATTATTTATATCTGCCAAATAAGACATATATTCTTCATAATACGGATCGTCTTTATCGCCCAACGTAGGATTTAGGTGTTCTACAAAACATAGCACTTCGTCAGTTATTAGTTCACTTTGATCAATAGAAACCGATCCTATGTCGTCAAAAAGAATTTCTTGCATATTTCATTCTCCTTCCAAAGTAAGATTGTTTGTCTGTATATATGTACTGGATATAATAATTTTTTACTGTACAGACTCTTCCATAATATATAATTTAAATAAACTTTATTCTTCTTTACGAGCCTCTATAATATCTTCTTTAGTTATATCGTAATTAAATTCTCTTTTTGTGTAGTCTATAGTTATTTCCATCCAGTCTTTATTTTTATACATATTTATTTTTTCCAAAAGTTCTGCTTTTCGTTTCTCACGATCTTTATCGTCATCAGATTCTTTCGATTTTAAAGTTTTATCTTTTGTTATAGATAAATTATGAATATTCTTAGATAATCCTACTATATCGTGCATCAGTGATTTTATAGTATCGTTATCTATGAGAATATCTATAATCAATCTAACTCTAAAATTACTATCACAGAGACTATTTAAATGTTTTAAAGGATCTTTATTTTTTATAATGTCTGATAGTTTTACCGAAACAAATTTTCTAGCAGCTTTGTTTACTACAAATTCTTCGTATACTACTTTCCTATGCTTTTTGTCGTATTTTACATAATAAAATCCTTTATCTTCTTCTTCGCCGTGCGCGAATCTAGGAAATGAACCAGCATATATTAATTTTTTATCTTTGGTATGTGTATGTATATGACCGAACAGTATATACCCTTTAACACCTTTAAAATCTGATTGTGAAAATACTATTTTATTCTTCTTGACTGTTTCATATTTTGAGAACGCTACAGTATCAAACATTCCGTGACCAAAAACAAAATCGTAATCGTCAGATAAATTTACTTTATACGTTTCCTTATTTGGAAAATATTCTTCTGGAATTATTAAAATTTTTAAACCCAAAATATGCTCTACTGTATAATTTTTATATATTCTAAATTTTTCTGATACATAATGGCTGTAAGAATCTAGCTGATTGTAATCGTGAAACAGTGTTCCGTGAATTAATAATATATAAGTATTTGGGAATTTATTAATTAAATCGCTTATAAATTTATTCGAATAAACCGACGATGATAGATTCATAGTTACTTTACTATCTAGCAAATCTCCACCTATTACTATTATATCCGGATTATTTTTTTCTAAATAGTTTATAAAATATTTATTCAATTCTTCTTTGTAGAGGTGTTCGTCGTCGTTTATAGCGTTGAAGTGTATATCAGATATAAATGCTATCGTTATAACATCTTCCATAAGTACCTTCCTAAAATAATATACAACGTGACTACTATAGTCACGTTGTATATAGTATAAAAAATAACATTTTTAGAATTTCTCCTTATTCTTCATCGTCCCAATCAAAGTTATCTCTCAAATTCCTCTTTTCCTCTTCTTCTAAATTGCGCTTAGTCATTTCTTTTTTATTTCTCTCTGTTATAATCCTAACATCTTCTTCGTTATTCACAGTAAGAACGTCTCCGTTCTGATCGATTATTTCTAATCGCTTACTGCGTATGTTGACATATTTTCCCTTACTAATCTGATTTACTCTGTTATCGAGATCTTCCTTTACTTTTTCAAGTGGCGGAAAATTTTCTAATATATGTTTCTCATACTCATATAGATGAGGATTTTGATCGACAGTTTGCGAATTTAATTCATCTTCGCTCATATTTTCTCGCTCTAAATGTGTTTCTCCGAAACTAATTAAATCTGCAACAGGATACGATACGTTAGGATGTTTTGGTTTCATAATTACGATCTCCTTATTTTAAGTAACCATAGTTGATAATTTTAAATTTTCCATTAGGAGAATCTCTCATCACTCGTAATTCAATCTTTGGCAAACCTTCGATTATTATATTAAGATTTATTGTATCGTTCGAAACCCATTCATATTTTATATCGGCGTAATAATTTGTGGTCTCGTTGATAATTCTTTTAATTCTTTCTATTTGTAATTCTACGTTTTCGTTATAGAACAATTTTAAAATTTCCTCGGATAGACCGACTGCTGGTATGTCTTGTATAGTACCAGGCTCAGTTTCTATCAAAGTTAAAATATTTAATAATGCTGATGTTCTAGAAAGAATATCATTATCTCTTATTTTTCCAAAATCGCCAAAGATATCATATTCTGGTATAAAATCGACTATTACATTATCACTCATGATTTTTACTCCCATACTTTGTTATAATATATTTAATATTTAAAACAATATTATAGAAAATAATTTAAGAGAGGTTTATATGAACAATAAGAGAGTTTTTAAGTGTCCTCTTTGTGAAGAAAAATATACGTCGTTAGAATATCTAGAAGAACACGTTGGAGTTCGCCATAAGGAAGAAATCGACGGTGTAAAAAGTATAAAAAAATTTATATTTGATTCTAAGTATCCTAATAAAAATCACATATGCGTGATTTGTAAAAAGAATCCTGTAGAGTGGAATGAATCTACTGGTAGATACAACAGATTTTGTAGCGAATCGTGTAAGGCTAAAGCTTCTATGATAGCAAAAGCAAATATGGTTAAAAAGTATGGAAAAGAACATTTGTTAAACGATCCGGACATCCAGAGGAAAATGCTAAACAATAGAAAAATATCTGGCACTTATATTTTTAAAAAAGGTAATAAGAGAACAGAAGTAAACTACAACGGAAGTTATGAAAAAGATTTTCTAGAGCATTTAGAAAATTTGGGTTTTACTGGAGACGATATAGAGCAGTGTCCTATAATATTTAAATACACGTTAGACGGTAAGGAACGCTTCTACTTACCAGATTTTTATATGGAAGCATTTAATCTTATTATTGAAATAAAAGATGGTGGAGATAATCCTAACAAAAACGAAGCTTTAAAATCGTTCACTACGAGACTAGAAGAAAAAAAAGACGAAGCAGTTATAAGCAGTAAAAACTATAATTATATAAAAATATATAATAAGAATTATAAAAATTTCGACGAATTAATAAAATTGCTAGAAGAAAAACCATATAATAATGATTCAAAAATCTATATAATAACAGAGGATGAATAAAAAAAGATGGCGGATATTATCCGCCATCTTTTAAATTCTAAATTACCCCATAATTTTTTTCTCCGTAATTAGTTATACCACAGTACCCTGTGGAAATAACTGATCCATCATCGATCAATACGAAAGTCGTATCGCTCATAAACTTTACATCTTTCGCATTCTTGAACAGTTTATTCTCTACGGGTGTATATACGTTTGTTCCATAACATTCGTAACTAATTAAACCCGATCGGTTTCTCCCGCAGAGAAAAACATCTCCGCGTTTATTTATAAACGCTGAGTTGCAATAACCAGTTGATATTTTTTCTATATCAACTAAGCTATCGATTTTTGTTAGAAAAACATTAGAGATGTTTTTCGGCGACTCTATCCCGAGTTGTCCGTAGGTATTATCGCCGCAAACTCTAACAGTCCCGTCATTGAGTAGGAATATTGTGTGGTCGGGACCACACGCGACATCTTTTACATTATTCCCAAGACTTTCGACAATCTTGGGAACGTCAATTGTAAAATCGTTGTCGAATCCAAGTTGCCCGAATATTCCTAGACCACACGATTTTACAGTTCCGTCGTTAAGTAAGAAAACTGTAAAATCTCTACCACATGCAATCTTTTTTACATTTTTCAAATAAGGATTTTTTGTAATTTCAAAAATATTTTTATTTCTTCCTTTCTTTCCTAATCCCATTTTATTAAATGTATTGAACCCACAGCACTTGACAGTACAGTCGTTCATTAAGAACATGAAATGGTGTTTGTTGGAAGCTATCTGATCAACTCCCGACAAACCAGGAATAGTAGTAGGGGTATATATTTCTTTTCCTAATACTATTCCGAAAATTCCTAACAACGCCGCCCCCCTCATTTTAACTGTACCGTCATCCATGAGGTACAATTCTACGTGAGGGGATAGAGATATAGACTTTACACCATCTATACCAACAATCTTCAAAGTACGCAAATTTATAAAATGCGTTTTTCCATCCGATACTACGTCTGACTCTCCGCCTACGTTTCTGCCGACAACACTCACGGTGCCGTCAGAATGCAAAAACAAAGCAGAATCGAACGTTGTGGAAATTTCCACAACATCCTTTAAATTTAATTTTTCTACAGAATTAAAATTCATAATGTTCTCCTTGATATAAAATTAGTATACATACATATACACATAATAAT
>Ga0116188_1001359_pt1 | contig 21473 bp, 17 predicted proteins | sample AD_JPNTR2_MetaG_FD_89807 | JGI IMG/M metagenome (GOLD analysis project Ga0116188, IMG submission 89807) | Active sludge microbial communities of municipal wastewater-treating anaerobic digesters from Japan - AD_JPNTR2_MetaG | ecosystem: Engineered > Bioreactor > Anaerobic > Digestate | place...
AACGTTCCCCTTTTCAATGGCCGAAGCAGCTTGACCCGCATGGCATTAAAGGGACTAAACAAACAAATGGCGATCTAAGTTGAATGTGAGGTTCTTTTAAACCTACAGTGTCTTGACGCGATCTTATATTCGACTTATACTTGCAATTATCCTCTTATTCTTTAAAATAATAAATATATAAATAATCGTCTGTAAAAAGGGGGCGGAGCGCCCTCTACAGGTCCAACAACTTTTCCTGAAGGCAAGCTCCGGCAAGGAAGGTTTTATTTTATTCTTAAAGAAAGATAGATGAGGGCAAGTCTATTGCACGGGAATCAGATCCGTCGTTTAAATGAATTCAAGGAGGACCGGCCATGTTCGAAGTAGTAAACGACATTCATGTCAAAATTGATACGGAACATGTTTTAAGAGGGCAGGGAATTGATCCGGCAAAAGCCTCGGCATTATTAACCCGTGTTGCAGTAAGTGTTACAGAAGAAGCCAACTCTTTAATAGAACCGGCAGCGCTCTACGGCAACCTGCCGGTTGAAGACTTCCAACACGAACGGATCGCTTTTCCCGGTGGAACTTTTAGCGGCCCCCTGGTAGCGCGGGCTTTCGCGGGGTCTTCCCGGTTATATCTGGCTCTCTGCACAATCGGGCCGGGTTTGGAAAAGCGGGTGGCAGAATTGATGGCTAAGGATATGATGCGGGCCATGGCCCTGGACGGAGCCGGCACGGCCGCGATAGGTGAAGTATCGCAGCTGATCAGAGATCGGATTATCGCCAGTGCGGAAAAAGCCGGTTTGACAGCAGGGATGAGAGCCAATCCCGGACAGGAGGGATGGCCCATCGAGCAGCAGCGGACCTTCTTCAACCTGGTTCCCGCTGAGCGGATCGGTGTGAGTCTTACAGAAAGCTGCTTGATGCTGCCCCGCAAATCTGTCTCTTTTGCAATCGGCTGCGGGGAGAATATGTGCGCGGATAATGTTCCCTGCGATTTCTGCTCAAAACGGAATCGCTGCCAGTGGCGGAATAGAAAAGAACGGAATCAATAAAGGCATCCGGGAGCGGCATAAGTTTTTCAACCCCGGTTTATTCCAGGCCGTACACCTGGCGCGGCGCCAGCCAGCGGGGAAAACGCTCCCGCAGCTCCAGGCGCATGCAGTAACAAAACTGGCAGGCATCGGCGTAACCGGACGCATGGGTTAGCCCGTAAGTTTCAGCCAGCTGCAATGGGCCTCCTTCAGCCAGGGGGCCGCAGATTGGATGTTCCGGAGCGCGGTAATCCCTCAACAGCTCCGAGAGGGCCCTTTCCCACATGTTCCCGATAATCAATCCCTGGCAGATATGGACATTGCCAAGGGCGTCAAGATGCACCCGCTGCGGGCTGACGAGATCTTCGTAAGGGCACTTGTTGAACAGGCCGGCCGGCAGGGAAACAGCCTGCCCGGCCAGCTTCTCCGCCGCCCTTCCCCTGTACATGACCGGATCTCCGCTCTCGCTTCCGGCATCATGAGCGGCAGTGCAGAGAAGGGATACGGGGAGCGATAATTTTTGCGCGGCCCTGATCGCAAGGCGTGCCGGTGAAGGATCTGCTTGGGCAGAGCTGTGATAAGAGTCTTCGCTGACGCTGAAATCCGCCAGGCCGGCTGCGGCCAGAGGCTCCAACCACAGCATGGCATCAGCCTCGCTGACGGCAAAATAGCCGTTCGTCACCACGCCTACATCGAAGCCCATTTCCCGGGCTTTCCGCACCCCGGCAAGCAGTAGGGGGTGGTAAAGAAAGGGTTCTCCCCCTTCAAAGTAAATCGTTCTCACACTGTCCAGCCTGGCGGCCTCGCGAAGCGCTGCCTCGATCTGCTCCAGGGTGAAAGTGCCCCCGGCCCGTGGGCTGCTGTAAAGAAAACAGTGATCGCATTCATAGTTGCACTCGTAGGTCAGCAGAAAATGAAGTCCTTTAATCATGTGCCTTGCTCCCTCGCCTTTCAGCTATTAATGAACATCCGTTGTTGTTACTGTATGTTTCTGTTAATATTTCGTTTTATCCGAAAATGCGTTAATAAGGTATTCGGCAAAGCGGAAGCATTACCTTCAAAAATCCAGGATGCCAAAAGACGGAACTATCTGCCAACCTGGGTTTAATCTGAGAGTAAAGCCGCAGAGTAGATTGAAGTTGCGGAGCACTTTTACATAGAAGGAAGGGTTTCTTCTGGAGCATAAGCGTCTGACGGGCGCCGGTCGCATTTGTTCTCCTAAAAATGTACAAAAAAATTGGCTCCCCAGGCAGGACTCGAACCTGCAACCTACCGGTTAACAGCCGGCCGCTCTGCCATTGAGCTACTGAGGAACCTGTTCTTCAGGAGTAATTATAGCGAATGATTTTATTTTCGTCAAGCTTTGGCATGATTTTTTAGGTGCCAGGGAGGCAGCAGCAAGAAAGCAGTTCTTGCTGCGGTAATGATTACTGGTAAATCCCCCCCGGCCCCCCTTTTTCAAAGAGGGGAGAATTAAAATGACTTATACAAAGGGTGAGATTAAATAGCTTTTCAAAGGAGGGAATTCACCACAGCCCGTTTTAGCGCCAACATAATCACAATCACACAGCATCACCAGCGGGCTTGGTTTGGAGATCCTTCGCTTCGCTCAGGATGACATGAAAGGTGCTCAGGATGACATGGAAGGTACAGTTGGCTGCCATAACCAGTACATGTTCATAATTACACAGGTGCTTTTTCATTCTATTTTTATTTTCTTAATTGGTACGAATTTGGGCGGGCACAAGGCCCGCCCCTACAAACTATCGATGCATGAAAGGATTAAACTAATCGTTTTATAAAGCAGGATGATCCTTTTGGGACAGCCCCGATTTGGGGGAATTTAAATTTTTTGGAAATGCACTGCAGCCTGTATAAATCCCCCCGGCCCCCCTTTTTCAAAGGGGGGAGTATTGAGATCCTTCGCTTCGCTCAGGATTGACATGAAAGGTGCTCAGGATGACATGGAAGGTACAGTTGGCTGCCATAACCAGTACATGTTCATAATTACACAGGTGCTTTTTTATTCTATTTTTATTTTCTTAATTGGTACGAATTTGGGCGGGCACAAGGCCCGCCCCTACATACTATCAATGCATGAAAGGATTAAACTAATCGTTTTATAAAGCAGGATGATCCTTTTGGGACAGCCCCCCTGCAATTGGTTAAAACGCAAGGATGTGAAGCGGTTCCCGCCGCGGGGCCGCTTACTCCAGGTAATCTTTCAGCCGCTTGCTGCGCATGGGGTGGCGCAGCTTGCGCAGCGCCTTGGCTTCAATCTGTCGAATCCGCTCCCGGGTAACGCCGAAGTACTGCCCTACCTCTTCCAGGGTGCGGGAGCGGCCGTCATCCAGGCCGAACCTGAGCCGCAGCACCTTCTCTTCCCGCGGGGTCAGCGTATCGAGCACATCTTCGAGCTGCTCCTTGAGAAGCTCGAAAGCCGCCGCATCCGCGGGCGCCTGCGCTTCCTGGTCTTCGATAAAATCGCCGAGATGGCTGTCGTCCTCTTCACCGATGGGTGTCTCCAAGGAAACAGGCTCCTGGGCAATCTTCAAGATTTCACGCACCCGCTCTTCGCTGATATTCATTTCCCGGGCAATCTCCTCGGGAAGCGGTTCGCGGCCCAGCTCTTGAACCAGCTGTCTCTGGATGCGGATCAGCTTGTTGATCGTTTCAACCATGTGCACCGGAATGCGGATGGTGCGGGCCTGGTCGGCAATGGCCCTGGTGATCGCCTGGCGGATCCACCAGGTGGCATAAGTGCTGAACTTGTAGCCCTTGCGGTAATCAAACTTCTCTACCGCCTTGATCAACCCGAGGTTCCCTTCCTGGATCAGGTCAAGAAAAAGCATCCCCCGGCCTACATATTTCTTGGCAATGCTCACCACCAGGCGTAAATTTGCTTCGGCAAGAGCACGCCTGGCCTCCTCGCTGTTATTTTCAATTGCCTTGGCCAGCTCCACCTCTTCTTCAGGCGTAAGCAAGGGGATCTTGCCTATCTCCTTTAGATACATTCTCACCGGATCGTTGATGGCAACCCCTTCAGGTAAAGAAAGATCGTCTTCCTCATCAGCCTTTTCATCCCTGGCTGCTTCAGCTTCTTCCGCCACAGCAGAACTCTTGCCGTTGCCGGCGGTCTCATCAACTATGTCAATCCCCTGCTCTGCCAGCTGATCGTAAAACCGGTCAAGCGCCTCCACAGAAAGTTCGTAAGACTGCAGAGTATCGATGATCTCTTTATAAGAAAGAGAGCCTTTGTTCTTGCCGCGGCCGATCAAGTCCTGCTGGACTTCTTCCAAAGGAACGACTTTTTCTATCTCCTTAGCCATGTGAATGCTCTCCTCCTCCGGAACGATAGGGAGTGCTTTTAAGTTGCTTAATCACCTGCAACTGCTCCTGAAGTAGTTTCTTGGCTTGATCGTCATATTGTTTTTTCCTGTCTATTTCTTTCAAGACCCGCTGTCTTAATTCCTTTTGTTTTGCCAGCTTTTCCCGCTTAATTCTTTCGATACAATCCGCGGCCATCCGGGCCATTATACCGGGTTCCAGCCCCTGCAGGCTGGGCTCGGTCACAGCGGCAGTAATAAGGCCGTGGATATCTTCGTCCGAAAAATAATCAATCAACTCTTCGCCGCTCACCAGACGATTTGCACCCTTCAATTTCAAAATTGTTTCAACAACCTGCCGGAGCGGTCCCTCTGAAAAATCGGCGGGCTCCAGGGCATCAAAAACCATCCCGGCAGCTTCTTCGTTTAGCAGCATCAGAGAGAGCAACATCTTTTCAGCCGGGTTGGCCTTTACTTGATTAATATTCTTAGTTTGATCTTTTGACAGCAGATTATGACTGCGGCCGGCTTTTTGCTGCCTCATTAATTCCCGCCGGACCGCTCCCTCGGAAACTCCGAGGTCTTCGGCCACCCGTTTCAGGTAAATATCGCGCTCCACCAGGTTCGGTATATCCTGCAGCATTAAGAGCGCCTCCTCGAGAAAATGCAGCCTGCTCTCTTCTGCAGAGGGATCATGGCGTCTTCTTAAAACCTCCAGCCGGTAGTCTGCAAGAGGTTTGGCCCGGCCAATCGTTTCCTCAAAGTAGGCCGCCCCGTACTGCCGGATTAATCCGTCGGGATCGCTTCCTTCCGGCAGGTCCGCCACCTCCACCAGGCAGCCGGAATCCTGCAATATTCTCAGCCCCCGCCATGTGGCCGACTCGCCGGCGCTGTCGGCATCGTAGGCGATGATCACTTTTTCAGCCTGCGAGCGCATCAGCCGTCCCTGGGCCGGGGTGAGAGCAGTGCCCAGGGAAGCCACCACGTTTTTAATCCCGGCCTGAAAGGCGGTAATCACATCGGTATAACCTTCCACCACGATCACTGACTTCCGGCGGCGGATCTCCTCCCGGGCCAGGTGAAGGCCATAGAGAAAGGCTCCTTTTTCAAATACCGGCGTCTCCGGCGAATTCAGGTATTTGGGGCCGCTTTTATCTCCCGCCTCCAGCAGCCTGGCGCCAAATCCGGCCACTTTCCCGCTTATGGTAAATATGGGAAAGATTAGCCGGTCCCTGAACCGGTCATAATGCCCGCCTCCCTGCCGGGGCGTAACCAGGCCCGCCTGCAATAGGAGTTCAGAGGATACTCCTTTTTTCTGCGCATAATCGCCCAGGTTTTGCCACCCCGGCGGAGCATATCCCAGACAAAAAAGTTCGCTGAATTCACGGCTAATTCCTCTTTCATGCAGATAAGCCGCCGCTTTTTTCCCGGCAGGACTGTTCCAGAGCCGGTCGGCATAAAAACGAACCGCCAGCCTGTTCAAACTATAAATTTCTTCTTTCAGCTTGCTCTTTTCGCCGGCGGTTCCGGTTTCGGGAATCTTTACTCCCACCTTCCGGGCAAGAAACCGGACCGCTTCGGGGAAAGAGAGATTCTCCATCCTCATGACAAAATTAAATACATTTCCCGAAGCGCCGCACCCGAAGCAGTAAAAAAGCTGCTTCTCCGGTGTTACTGTAAAGGAGGGTGTCTTTTCGCTGTGAAAGGGGCATAAACCGATCATGCGCCTGCCCCTCTTTTCCAGGGTCAGATACTGCCCCACCAGGCTGACCATATCGCATCGCTGCCTGATTTCATCAATGATCTGCTCCGGGATTCCCTGTGCCAAAATCTTCACCGCCGCTGAAGAATTACAGTTGCCTTGCCGGTGTGCGAAAGAAAGAAAAACCCCATCCCGCAATGTAAAGAGACGAGGCCACCCTGGACAAGCGATTTTGTTGCGTCGATCCTACAATGACCTGGATCGCTCCTCCCTGCGTGAACATACTATTAGAATTTTACTGCTACACTATATTCTACGCTCCGGGAGATAATCCTGCTTTACCCGCGAATTTCCGTTAGGAAGCTCCCTCATATTATTGACATAATGTGACATTTTCATTCCGGCGAAATCCATGACTGCGTTGTTTCCGGGTGAGAATCTCTGCCAATCTATGACGTCTATTGGTTTATTTAAATCCATCCCGGCCCCCCTTTTGCAAAGGGGGGAGTATTGAGATTTCTTTTGCAAGGGGGGGGATTGGAAACTCTTTTGCAAAGGGGGGAGCTTGTCCTGAGCGCAGCGAAGGATCTAAAGCCAGGCTGTCGCCAAGCAATGGAAGTCCTTCGGGCTTCGGCTTCGCCCTTTAGGATAAACCTTCGGGCTTCTGCGGGCGGGGGTGGAACCCCGCCCCCACATCCAGGCTGTCGCCAAGCAGAACAAGAGTTCCTTCATTCTTCTCGGGCGGGGTGGAGCCGGTTAAGCATTGCGGGCAGGCACAAGGCCTGCCCCTACAAGTAATTGGGAGGTGGCATGAATAGAAAAGGCTGCCCTTTTGGGACAGCCTTTTGGAAATTTCTTATTTGAAACCGGTCCCGCCTCGCTCAGTTAGCGAAGGGGTGAAGGGGACTCCTTGAACTGCTCAGCCGCTTCCTCCATGATCCGGCCAAAGTCGCCGGCTTCAGAGAATGCCAGTTCCAGGTAGGCAACCCGCCCGGCGCCCAGGCCCAGCTCTTCCAGGAGCGAATTGACATGGGCAATCCGCTTCTGAATCCAGCCGGCGGCATCCTTGTGCGGGCAGGCAGACTGCTCCTCTTCTTTGCAGCCTGCCACAATGATACCGTCAATGCCAGCTTCCAGGGCCTTGAGCAGGTGAACTGTATCTATCTTGGCCACGCAGGGATAGCGCACCAGCGCCATGTTGTCAGTGGCGAAGCCTTTAATCTCCGGCAGGGCAAAGGGCCCGTAGCCGCAGGTGATCAGAAGCACCGCCGGCCCACTGCCGGACCGCTGCATCAGCCCTTTCACGGCAGGCTCGATTGCAGCGGCAGCCTCTTCCACCAGCGGGGCGCGAAACTTGATGGCGTAAGCCGGGCAGATGGACAGGCAGAGCCCGCAGGCCTGGCACTGCTCGCTGCGTATGCTCACGGTCCCCTCTTCGTTGATTACCGGCACATCGTAGGGGCAGACGCGCACGCAGGTGAGGCAGTTTGCGCAAAGCTCATCGATCCGCTCCGCCCCGGCAATACAGGTCAGGCAGCGGCGGGCTTCATTAATCGCGGTAGCGGCATCAAAGCCGTGCTCCGCTTGCTGGAAATGCTTGACCCGCTCCGCTGGAGGAATCATCGGCAGGGGATTGCGTGTTACCCGGGTTACCTTTTCAGCCACGGCCGGATCGAGCTTCTCCAGCGCGGCGGGCTCTTCCAGCGCTTCGCTGTTGAAATCTTTACCCTCCAGATAGGCTAAAATGGCCTGCGCCGCCACACGGCCGCTTTTCATTGACTGGACTGCCGTCCCCGGGCCGGTGACCATCTCGCCGCAGGCGAAAACCCCGGGGCGGCTGGTGGACATGGTCTTGCGATCAAAGACCAGGCGGCCGCGCTCATCGAGATCGACCTGCCCCTGCAGCGGCTTGGGATCGCCTCCCTGCCCGATGGCGAAGATGATCACATCACCTGTAATAAAGTTCTTGCACTCCTCATTGTAGGTGGGATTGAACCTTCCCTCTTTATCAAAAACACAGCAGCACTGGATCATCTCGAGGCCTGTGATTTTGCCGTTCTCCCGGATGACTGCGCGGGGGCCCCAGCAGTTGTTAAACTCAACATTTTCTTCTTTGGCCTCTTCGATTTCCCAGGGGAAGGCGGGCATTTCATCCGACGATTCAAGGCAGACTACCTTAACGGCGCCGGCGCCGCAGCGAACTGCAGAGCGGGCCACGTCCATGGCCACGTTGCCGCCGCCGACTACGATCACGGTAGGATTGCCTTCAAAGCGAAAATCGTGGCGCTTTACATTCTTCAGGAAATCGAGCGCATAGTAGATCCCTTCTCCTTCCGCGCCGGGGATGTCCAGGCCGCGGCTTACCGGCAGGCCCAGGGCAATCAATATGGCCTTGTAACCTTCCTTTTCAAGATCATCGAGCGACAGGTTGCCTCCAAGCTCAAATCCGGTTTTGAACTCCACTCCCTGCGCGGCAATCTCTTCGATGTCCTGGTCAATTACACCGTCGGGAAGGCGGTAAAGGGGGATGTAATGGCGCACCGCTCCGCCCATTGACGGTTCCCGGTCATAAACGGTTACCGCGCAACCCTGCCGGGCCAGGTCGTAAGCTGCGGTCAGGCCGCTGGGCCCGCCGCCGATAACAGCCACTTTCCCCTTTGAACCGGGCGCTGCCCCGGAGGGAGGCGCCTTCACCGCGCTGTTTTCCACGGCAAAGCGCTTCAGCGCTCGGATGGAGGGCGGCCGGTCTACATCATTGCGCCGGCACTCATCTTCACAGTGGTGAGCGCAGATGGTGCCGCAGATCGAGGGAAGCGGGTTGGTCTCTTTGATGATCGCCAGCGCCCGGTCAAAATCTCCCGTGGCGATGGCCAGAAGATAATCACGCACATCCTGGTGCAAGGGGCAGGCTGCCTGGCAGGGTGGAATCACATTATCTGTTAAGTCCTGAATATGATGCGGGGTCAAGAATAATCACTCCTCGTCTCAAAAAAAGTTTACATTTTTAATATTTCGCGGTTTAGTTCTTTATTCCTCTCAACCACCAGGTTAAATTCAAATCTTTAAATATTCTGCCTTTAAGTATACTTGTCAGGCAGAATTTTCAAAGAGGAATTCCCTCACTGCCAGCGAAATAAAAGGCGGTATAGCAAAAAGTATTTACTTTAGCGCAAAGCGGCGGTGCTGCGGGCCACCTCCACTACCCGCCGTGCCAGGAGTTCTATCCGCCGGAGAGCATTTTCATCGGCGGAAGCGGGAGCCCCGGCGCAGCAGCCCTGGTGCCCGGCATCGGCGGAAGCGTGGCCGTCGCCGACCAGGATCATCCCCTGAACCAGCATCATGTCGTGCAGCGTCTTCAGGGCAGTTTCCTGGCCGCCAAAACGGGCGCCGCCGGTGGTGACAGCGGCCCCCACGGTGTTGAGCAAAGACTGCGCGGAACGCAATTTGCGGCTTTTGTCCCAGAAGCCCTTTAACTGGGCCGAAACCGTGCCGAAATAAACGGGGCTGCCGATGATAACGGCGTCGGCATGCGCCAGCCGGCGGAAGGCCTCTTCCAGGGCGCTTCCCCGGTAGCAAGCCCCGGAACAGGGAGATGAGCAGGCTAAGCAGTAGGGATATTTTTGGGACTGCAACAGCGGATTAACATGAATCAAACTGGTTTCAGCTCCCTCCCCTTCTGCTATTTTTAACGCCCGGTCAAGAAGGTAAGCCGTGCTGCCGTCCTTTCTGGGGCTGCCGTTTAATCCGATTACGCGCAACAACTTGAATCACCCTTTCCGTTCTCTTATTGACTCTAACATCTGTAGGAGGTTATTTAGCACATGGAGATGCCGAAAAATAAGATCGCCTGCTTTTTAATCATGCTTATATTCGTTCAATCTTTAGTCCAGCCGGCTTTCGCTGCGCCGGCGCCGGCGATTGAGCTTGAACTTAATGCCGGCAGCGCCGTGCTTATAGACGCAGAAAATGGAACGCTGCTTTATGAAAAAGATAGCCGCGTGCCGCGGCCCCCGGCCAGCTTGACAAAATTGATGACCCTGCTGCTGGTAATGGAAGATTTAAAGTCAGGCCTGGTGGACTGGGATACCATGGTTACAGTGAGCGAACAGGCCTGGAAAACCGGCGGCTCGCAGATGTTTTTAAATATCGGTCAGCAGGTTTCATTTAGAGATCTGATCAAAGGCATCACCATTGTATCGGCCAACGATGCCTGCGTTGCCGTAGCCGAGTACCTCAGCGGCTCCGAAGCGGCCTTTGTCCAGCGCATGAACCGGCGGGCGGCCGAGCTGGGCCTGGAGAACAGCCATTTTACCAACAGCCACGGCATGGACGCCCCGGATCATTACATGAGCGCGCTCGATGTTGCCCGCCTGTCGGCTTACCTCATTCGCACGCAGCCGGAGGCAACCGCCTTCCAGTCGGAAAAAGAATTTACCTTTAATGAAATTCGCCAGTTCAACCTTAATCCCCTCCTGGGAAATTTCCCGGGTGCGGACGGTCTTAAAACCGGCAGCACTCCCGGGGCCGGCTATTGCCTGGCTGCGACGAGCAAGCAGCAGGGAATGCGGTTGATTTCCGTAGTCATGAACACGGCCTCTGAAGAAGAGCGTCGTGAAGACAGCATTGCCCTGCTTAACCACGGCTTTCGCAATTTCGAAATGAAAACGCTTTATGAAGAAAACGAGGTTGTTGCCGAGCTGCCGGTGAAGCGGGGCCAGAAGCGGGCTGTGGGCCTGGTTGCTGAAGGCCCGGTGCAGGCCGTGGTGCCCCGCAATGACAGCAGCTACAAAATAATTGAAGAGTTTGAACTTCCTGATGCGGTAGACGCCCCGGTTAAAGAAGGCGATATTATTGGCACTCTGCGCTTGAAAAGCCCGGAAGGTGAATTAATCGCCGAGGTGGATCTGGCGGCACAGGAAAGCCTGGAGAGGCTTGGCTTCTTTCCGAACCTGCTGCGCCGGGCCGGAGACTTTTTTGCCGGCTTGTGGCAGCGGATCTGGCCGTTTTAAGGTTGGATTGTAAAGCAAAACGGGTTGATGCTGGACATGCAGGCAATTGAGAAGTAGACTGACCGTCGGGGCTGTCCTAAAAAAATGCATGGGATAGGCTTTTAAAGTCCCCCTTTTTTAAAGGGGGATTTAGGGGGATTTTGGTATTTAAGGGGTTTGCTTAATTTTGTATAGTTAGAGTTAATGTGATTAATGCAATTTAAATCCCCCCGGCCCCCCTTTTGCAAAGAGAGGAGCATTTGGGGCGAGGCATGCCTCTGCTCCTACAAATGGAATCGTTACTTTATTCTGTAAAATGCCAACCCCTAGTAATGGTATAGTAATGGCCAATTTCCTGCTTCTATCTTCTTGCTTCTGTTACGGGCGGGCGTGGAAGCCCGCCCCTACGTTTATATCCGATGTTGTGCGGGCGGGCGTGGAAGCCCGCCCCTACCCTTCCAGGGCCGCGCGCGCAGCGGCAAGGCGGGCAATGGGCACCCGGAAGGGCGAGCAGCTCACATAGTCCAGGCCGGCATTATGGAAAAACTCAATGGAGGCCGGATCCCCGCCGTGCTCACCGCAGACGCCCAGCTTAATCTCCGGACGCGTGCGCCTTCCCCCCTTGATCGCTTCTTCTACCAGCTTCCCGACCCCATCCCGGTCAAGTTCCATGAAGGGGTTGGCTTTCAAAATTTTCTCCTCCAGGTAGAAGGGGAGGAACTTGCTTTCGGCATCATCGCGGCTGAAGCCGAGGGTGGTCTGGGTGAGGTCGTTGGTCCCGAAAGAGAAAAACTCGGCGCTTTCAGCCAGCTCATCGGCTACCAGGCAGGCCCGCGGCAGCTCGATCATGGTGCCGACCAGGAAGGGCAGGCTCCGGCCGGATTCATCCAGCACCGCCGCAGCCGCCTCTTCAACTTCCTTCTTCATCCGCTCCATCTCGGCGGCATGGCCGACCAGCGGAATCATGATCTCCAGCTTAATCTGTTCCGGGGAAATCCCTTCATTAAGCAGCTCAAGGGCGGCCATGATGATCGCACGCACCTGCATGCGGTAGATGGCGGGATAAACCAGCCCCAGCCGGCAGCCGCGGTGGCCCAGCATGGGGTTTTGCTCGGCCAGCGAAGCTACTTTCTGCAGCAGCGACTCTCTTTGCTGCAGCTGCTCCGCCTCGGCTCCATCACGGCGCAGCCGATCAACCTCCAGAAGCAGCTCCTCACGGTTGGGCAGAAACTCGTGCAGCGGCGGGTCGAGCAGCCTGATCGTCACCGGGAAGCCGGCCATCTCCCGCAGGATCCCCTTGAAATCCTCTTTCTGCACCGGCAGCAGCTGCTCCAGGGCCGCTTCCCGCTCGGCATCGTCGCCGGCCAGGATCATCCGCCGCACCAGCGGCACCCGCTCCTTCTCCATGAACATGTGCTCGGTGCGGCAGAGGCCGATGCCCTCGGCCCCCAGCTCCAGGGCCCGGCGGGCATCGCCGGGTGTATCGGCGTTGGCGCGCACGCGCAGCCGGCGGGCTTGATCGGCCCAGGAGAGGAGCTCCTTGAATTCGGGCGTGGGCTGCGGGTCGATGAGAGGCGGCTGCCCCAGGATGACCTCCCCGGTGGCCCCATCAATGGAGAGGATGGTCTCCTCCGGGTAGACCTCTCCGTTAACCGTGAGCCGGCGGTTCTCCAGGTCGATTTTCAGCGCTTCGCAGCCGCAGACACAGGGCTTCCCCGCTCCCCGGGCCACCACTGCGGCATGGCTGGTCATGCCCCCGCGGCTGGTTAGCACTCCGCGGGCGGCGTAAATGCCGTGAATATCATCGGGAGTGGTTTCCGGGCGGACCAGGAGCACCTCCTCCCCGCTTTCCGCCTGCTCCTGCGCCCTGTCAGCATCAAAGATAATTTTACCCGATGCCGCACCCGGCGAAGCCGGCAGGCCGCGCGCAATCACGTTAATCTCGGCGCCGGGATCAAAGCGCGGGTGAAGCAGCTGATCCAGCTGGGCCGGGTCGACCCGCCGCAGCGCTTCATCCCTGTCAATAAATCCTTCCTTGACCAGGTCGACAGCCACCTTTACCGCGGCGGCGGCTGTCCGCTTCCCGGCGCGGGTCTGCAATATGTAAAGCTTCCCCCGCTCAATGGTGAACTCAATATCCTGCATGTCGCGGTAGTGGGACTCAAGGCGGCGGCAGTGTTCGGCAAACTCGCGGTAGATTTCGGGCATCTCCTGGCTGAGCTTTTTAATGGGCTCGGGCGTGCGGATACCGGCGACCACATCCTCTCCCTGGGCATTAATCAGGTATTCGCCATAAATTTCCGCCTCCCCCGTGGCCGGGTTCCGCGTAAATGCAACCCCGGTCCCGCTGTCATCGCCCAGGTTGCCGAAGACCATTGTCTGCACGTTGACCGCCGTGCCCAGGTGGTCGGGGATCTTGTTGATCTCCCGGTAAACGATTGCCCGCGGCGTATTCCAGGAATTGAAGACCGCCTCTACAGCCATAAAAAGCTGTTCCCGGGGATCAACGGGGAACTCTTTTCCCGTTTCCTGGCGGACAATATCCAAAAAGCGGGTGACGATTTCATCCAGGTCCTCCTCCGTTAGGGCGGCATCGCTCTCCACCCCGCGTCTTTGCCTCGCTCCGGCCAGGACCTCTTCAAAAAGATCGTGATTGACCTGCATGACTACATCACCGAACATCTGGATAAAACGGCGGTAACAGTCCAGGGCAAACCTGCGGTCGGAGGCCTCAGAGGCCAGGTAATCCATCGTCTGCCGGTTTAAGCCGAGGTTAAGTATGGTATCCATCATCCCCGGCATGGACAACACCGCGCCGGAGCGAACCGAGAGCAGCAGGGGATTCTCCCCGCCAAAACTGCGGCCGGTGAGCTTCTCGAGCTGCTCCAGTTCGTTGAGAATTTCTTTTTTCAACTCCGGCCAGATTTTCCGGCCCTCGGCGAAATATTTATTGCAAGCTTCGGTGGTGATTACAAATCCCGGCGGCACCGGCAGCCCAATTCGGGTCATTTCCGATAAATTGGCTCCTTTACCACCGAGCAGGCTTTTCATCTCTGCGCTGCCTTGTGAAAATCGGTACACCATCTGCTCACTCATGGTTGTCAACCTCCCTTGATCATTTGCACAATTTGATTTGCTACTTCTTCTACGGCCTTGTTGGAGACATCAAACACAGTGCAACCTATACGATCCATAATCCGCCGGGCATAATCGAGCTCCATCTTGATCCTCTCCATGGAAGCATAATTTGCATGCATATCAAAGCCCAGGCTGTTTAAACGCTCCTGCCGGATCGAGCGAAGCTGCACGGGATCGATCATCAAGCCCACTATTTTTTCCGGTGAAACCCAAAAGAGCTCTTCCGGGGGCTCCACTTCAGGAATGAGGGGCAGATTGGCCACCATCAGGCGGCGGTGGGCCAGGTACATGCTTAACGGGGTTTTTGAAGTCCGTGAGACACCAATGAGCACCACTTCCGCATGCCGGAAGCCGCGGGGATCTTTACCGTCATCGTATTTTACGGCAAATTCAACGGCAGCCATTCTCCGGAAGTAGTCCTCATCGAGGCGGCGCACCCGCCCCGGTTCCAGGTAAGGCTCTTTTTTCATAATCTTGGCGAAAGCGCTCATTGCCGGCCCCATAATATCGGCCGTAGGGATATCGCGCTTCGCCGCTTCCCGCTCCACCAGCTGCCGTAATTCGGGAAGGACCAGGGTATAAGCAATCATGCTGTTTGCCCCGGCCGCCTCCTCCACTATCTCGATTACTCTGGCGGCGTCGCTGACAAAGGGAACCCGCCGCACCTCCATATCTTCGGAATCGTACTGGCTGGCCGCCGCCTTGACTACAAACTCGGCGGTTTCGCCTATTGAATCGGAAATGATATAGACCACCGGCTTTTGAGAAGCTGTGCTCATCCACTTTCCTCCTCCCTAACTGCTTACCTCCGCCAGCATCCGGACCAGCGTGGTTTTGGTTACCTTGCCGATTACCTTAAGCTTGCCCGGTTCCAGCTCCCTGACCACCGGAAGAGCGTCTATCTGGTAATCGACGATCTTTTTTGCCGCCGCCACCACATCGAGGTCCGGTTCTACGGCAACTATATGCGGCATCCGGGTCATGATTACTGCCACCGGAATCCGCAGGAAATCTTTCCCTCCAATCGCCGTTTTCAACAGGTCTTTGCGTGAGAGGACTCCCTGCAGGCAGCCTTCTTCATCGACGACGAAGAGAGTACCCACGTCTTCGACGAAAAGGGTGACAATGGCATCGTAAACCGTGGTCTCTTCACGGATCACGGCAGGAACTGACTTCACCTCGCCTACAGTGAAGCGTCTCATGTAATCGGCAAAGAGGCTTTTGGCATCCTTTCCGGCATAGGTATATCCTACCCGCGGCCGCGCCTCGAGCAAGCCGGACATGGTCAGCACCGCCAGGCAGGGACGCAAAGCGGCACGGGAAACGTTTAACCTGGAAGCGATCTCTTCGCCGGATATGGGGCCGGATGTTTTCACAATTTCCAGGATTTTTTTCTGCCTTTGGCTTAAATCTATTTTCTCCACCCCCAAAAGCAGGCATACGGGCGCCCTGTTTCAAGGTGTTTTATTGGTCAAATTTACGATATTCGCCTGCCGGAGAGCCATTTAATCTGCAAGCTGCAGCAGGGCAAAATCGGCAAAGCGGTTAAAGAGCTCCTTCACCGCTGCCAGCAGGTTAAGCCGGTTCCGGCGCAGTCTCTCATCCTCAGCCATGACCAGAACCTGGTCAAAGAAACAATCCACCGGCTCTTTCATCGAACCCAGCAGCTCCAGGCAGGAGTTGTATCGGCTCTGCTGCAGCGCCTGCGTCACCCCGGGATCTACCTCCAGGAGCCGCCGGTAAAGTTCTTTTTCGGCGGGTTCGCCAAGGAGAGCCCGCTCCACCGGCCCGCCGCGGGTGCGGCGGACCAGGTTCGCCGTGCGGATATAAGCGGCGCCGATGTTTTTAAGCAGTTCCGACCGCAGATGTTCCTCCAAGGCGGCGGCTCTCCGGTAAAGCTCCTCCACAGAACGGTAGGGAACAGCCAGGACCGCCTCAATAACATCGTAGCTGAGCCCTTTCTCCTGCAGGGCAAAGCGGAGCCGCTGCGTCATGAACTCCTGCAAGGCGCCGCGCAATGTGTCAAGGCGCCCGGCGGTAAGAGATAGCGCGCTGGCATGTTCCCGCAGCGCCGCATCGAGCAGATCTGCCGGGGGAAGATCAAATCCATGCTCCAGCAGGATGGAAACGATCCCCTGCCCCTGGCGGCGCAGGGCATAAGGATCCTCTGATCCCGTTGGCTGCAATCCCACGGCGAAACAGCCGCTCAGCGTATCGGCGCGGTCGGCCAGCGAAAGAAGAGCCCCTTCAATACTGCGGGGATTCTCATCTCCAGCATGACGCGGCAGGTAGTGCTCGTAAATGGCGCGGGCTGTCTCCGGTTCTTCGCCGCCAAGCAGGGCATACTCGCGCCCCATGATTCCCTGCAGCTCGGGAAACTCGCGAACCATGTGCGTGACCAGGTCCGCCTTGCAGAGCCCGGCGGCGCGCTCCGCCCTCCTGATTATGTCTCCGGAAAGGCCAAGGCGCTCCGCTATTACCCGCACCAGTTTAAGCAGCCGCTCCTGTTTCTGCGCCACGCTCCCCAGCTCCTCCTGGAAGACAACCTCTGAAAGCCGTTCCGCATGGCGGGCCAGCGGCTCCTTGCAATCCTCTTCATAGAAGAAGCGGGCGTCGGCCAGACGTGCGCCAAGCACCTTCTCATAGCCCCGCCGGATATTTTCATGAAAACGGTTGTTGCTAATCCCGATAAAGTGGGGCAGCAGGGAGCCGTCATCTTCCTTCACCAGCGGAAAGTAGCGCTGGTGGACTTGCATGGTCGTGATCAGCACCTCGCGCGGCAGATCCAGGTAATCGGTGGAGAAAGAGCCGGCCACAGCCACCGGATATTCCACCAGGAAAGTGACCTCCTCGAGGAGATCTTCGTCTATGAGCGGCCGCCCGCCCAAGGCGGCGGCCTGTTCAATTAACTGCTGCCGGATGGCCTCGCGGCGCCGCTCGTGATCCGCCAAAACATAGTTCTCTTCAAGACAGCGGAGATAAGCGGCGGGGCTTTCCACAACAATGGAGCCGGGAGAAAGAAAGCGATGGCCAAAAGTGCTCCGGCCCGCAGTTACCCCGGCATAGGCAAACCGTATCGTCTTCTCGCCATAAAGGGCCAGCAGGTGCCTGATGGGGCGGGCAAATCGGAATTCCTTGCTTTCCCAGTACATGGGCCGGGGGAAGGTAAGCTGCCGCAGCAGTTCGGTCAATATTTGGGGCAGCAGTTCCCCCGTCGCCTGTCCCGGAATCTCCTTCTCCGCGAAGATAAACTTTGTTCCATTGACCGTCTCCACGATAAGTTCTTCCGGGGAGAGCCCCTGGCTGCGGGCAAAGCCCAGCAAGGCCGCAGTGGGCGACCCGGCGGTATCGTAAGCCCGCTCCAGTGCCGGCCCTTTTACTTTCTTTTGCAGGTCAGGCTGCCGTGAAGCAAGCCCGCTGACCAGCAGGGCCAGCCGGCGGGGTGTGCCCCAGCTTTTGCTGCCTTCAAAGCTGAGGCGGTGCTCTTTAAAAAGCAAGGCCGCCTTCTCCTCCAGCCGCTCCAGCGCTCCCGGGATATAGCGGGACGGAAGTTCTTCGCACCCGATTTCCAGAAGCAGATCTTCTTTTTGCACCCGATCCATTATATCCATTTGTCTAAACCCCCTCCGGCAAATTTTGCAGGGGGTAGCCCGCCTTCTCCCGCTGCTGCAGGTAAGCCCTGGCGCATTGGCGCGACATGCGGCGGACCCGGCCGATATATGCGGTTCGCTCGGTAACGCTGATCGCGCCCCGGGCCTCCAGCAAATTAAATGTATGCGAGCATTTCAAAATATAGTCATAGGAAGGTAAAATGAGGCCTGATTTCAGGAGCCTTTCCGCTTCGGCTTCGTAGAGATCAAAAAGCCGGAACAGAAGCTCCCTGTCCGCCTCCTCAAAGCTGTAAACGGAGTGTTCGTACTCCGCCTGCTGGAAGAGTTCGCCATAGCGGACCTGGCCGTTCCAATCCAGGTCAAAGACATTGTCCCGATCCTGGATATACATGGCAATGCGCTCGAGGCCGTAGGTAAGCTCCACCGGAACCAGCTCCACGTCGAATCCGCCAATTTGCTGAAAATAGGTGAACTGGGTAATCTCCATCCCGTCGAGCCAGACTTCCCAGCCCAGGCCCCAGGCCCCCAGCGTCGGCGATTCCCAGTTGTCTTCAACAAAACGGATATCGTGCTCCAGCGGCGCCAGGTCCAGGGCGGCCAGGCTTTCCAGGTAGAGATCCTGGATCGCCGCCGGCGCCGGTTTGATCAGCACCTGGTACTGGAGGTGCTGGTAGAGCCGGTTGGGATTCTCACCGTAGCGCCCGTCGGTGGGGCGCCGTGAAGGCTCCACATAAGCCGCCGCCCAGGGCTCCGGACCGAGAGCCCTCAGGAAGGTGGCGGGATTCATCGTGCCGGCTCCCTTTTCAATATCATATGGCTGCCAGATGAGGCAGCCCTTTCCAGCCCAGTAAGATTGCAGCCTGAAAATTATCGTTTGCAAGTCCATCGCCGGATTCATCTCCTTCCCCCGATAAAGAAAAACCTCCTGCCCCCGGCTTGACGCCATAGGGATGGGAGATCTGCTCCCGCGGCTCCACCCGGTTCATCCCGAAGGTGAACCGGTCCCATCTAAAGACTCACTCCGGAAAGCTCTTCGCCAGAAGTACAGCCGGGCTCAACCGCCCCCGGCCCGGTTGAAATTGCCTGCATGCTGCTCCTTCCATCATTGCGTCCGCGGTTTTTATGCCTGCTCCGATCCTAAACCAGAATTCCCTTTTTTGTCAAGATTATCTTCATCCAAGCACCCATCTTCTGCCGCTTCGCTGCCGTCCCCGCCTTGTATCTCAATCGATCCTTCGCTGAAAAGCATCCCGATGAGCCCCAGCGCGGCAATCTTGGGAAACAACGCCGCGCCCAGGACGCCGTAGGTCGCCGGCAGTTCCACCAGGGTGTTATCCTTTACTTTGACCCGAAACCTGGTCCGGTGCAACCCGGCCACAAACCGGCGCAGTTGATTTGAAATATCCCGGGACCAGCTTGAGAAACGGCCCGGCCCCGGAGATCCTTTCTCTTCCAGGTAAATCAAGGCCTCGACCAGATCGCCGTCCACCTGTTCGAGAATTTCTTTTGCTTCGCTATAGCCAATTCCGGCGCGTTCACAGAGCTGTTCGATCTTTTCCAAGGAAATTTGCACTCTGTTCAACCCCCTTTGCCCTAGTTTAACGATCCGGCGCATTTTTTATCCGCCGTCCCAACGGCGCCGTTAACATTTGCTCCCGGGGTTGAGAAGTTTGATCAACTGAATTGAGCGCAGCTCGCCAATCTCGAAGTGGTAGCGGCGGAAAGCCGCCGCTATAGCGGCAAGTTCACGCATCTGGACAGCAAGGGGGCGGAGCATTTTCACCTGCTCCAGGGGAGCTTCGAGCAGCCGCCGGGCCAGGACTGCCGTCCCGGCGCTCAGCCTGGCCGCGTCGCCCCCGGAGCAGCTGCAGCAGAGAAGGCCGCCCTGGCTGGGGCTGAAGTAAAGGGCCTCCGCCGCATCGCAAAGCAAGCAGCCTTCCAGGTGAGGGCGGAAGCCGGTTGAAGCCATCAGCTTGAGCTCGAAAGCCCTGCAGAGAAGCATCCGGCCGGAAAGAACCAGGGTTTCGTCGCAAAGCAGGCGCCACCCCTCCAGGAGCAGCAAACAAGGTTCCGGGGCGGGCTCCGCGCTGCGAACCAGGCGGCCGGTGAGCTCGGCCAGAAAAAGTCCGAAGGGATAAAGCGAGGCATCTTCACGAAAGGCGGTAAAGTGCTCCTTAACCTCCAGGCCGGTAATCAGGTCCAGGCTGCGGCCCCGGTGCAGCTGGTAGTGGCCGTAAGTAAAGAGATCCACTCCGGCGGCCAGCCTGCTTTTGACTTTACGCGCTCCGCGGGCCACTGCGGTGAGCTTCCCTCTCTCCCAGGTGAGCAGCTCGATAAGGCGGTCGGCCTCACCCAGGGGGCGGCTCGAGAGGACAAGAGCATCGGTTTTGTAACTGCGTTCAGGCAACGGCATCATCCTGTCCTAGGTTTCTTTATAACCCCATTCGCGAAGCAGGCGCTCGCGATTCCGCCAGTCGCGCCTTGCTTTGACCCGCAGATCGAGATAGACCTGGCGCCCGAAGAGGACTTCAATTTCGCGCCGCGCGGCGCTGCCGGCATCCTTCAACAGGCGCCCCCCCTTGCCTATGACGATTCCCACCTGGGATTCGCGCTCCACGAAGATATGGGCGCGCAGATCGAGCAGTTCCCGGCCTTCCCGGGGCGAGATCTCTTCAACAACCACGGCGATGGCATGGGGAATCTCTTCCCGGGTAAGATGGATGATCTTCTCGCGGATTATTTCAGCGGCAATAAAGCGTTCCGGCTGGTCTGTAATCATTTCCGGGGGATAGTAGCGCGGCCCTTCGGGGAGACAGGCGGCGATCGCATTAAGCAGCGGTTCAAGGCCCTCCCCGCGCAGCGCCGAGAGTGTAAAGCAGTCCGCAAAGGGATAGAGGTCCCGGTATAAAAGGCGGTTGCTTTGGAGCTGTTCCGGAGCGGCCAGGTCGGCCTTGTTCAAAACCAGGAAGACCGGCCCGGAGGTCTCCTGCAGCGAAGCGGCGATATGGTTATCGCCGGGCCCCGGCCGGCAGTGTGCCTCCACAATAAAGCAGGCCAGGTCGCTCTCCTGGAGCGCCGCCCGCGCGGCCCGGATCATGGAGCGGCCCAGCTCATGCCTGGGACGGTGCAGGCCCGGGGTATCGATAAAGATCACCTGCATTTCATCGCGGGTGAGAATGGCGCGGATTGCCGTGCGGGTAGTCTGCGGTTTGGGAGAAACAATGGCTATTTTTTGCCCCAGGAGGGAGTTCAGCAGGGTGGATTTGCCCACGTTGGGTCTTCCCACCAGGGCTACGAATCCGGAGCGGTGCGTCTTGGACTCCTTGCCTGTCAAGTGACCAGATCCCATCTTTAATATCATTGCCTATATTATACCTGATCTGATGATGCTTTGGTTCGGGCCAGGCATGAGGGCCAATATTTTAAATCCCCCCCGGCCCCCCTTTTGCAAAGGGGGGAATCCAGCAAATCCCATTTATCAGAGAAGAGTTCAAAAATAACCTTTTTAAAGGTGAAAAAAAAAGATCTCTTTTCATAGGGTGAAGTATTGGAACATTTATTCCGTGGGAAAAACACCCTGGGTCCTCTTTATTGAGTAAAATTTAGCCGGTCGGCAAACTAAAAGTCCCCCTTTTCTAAAGGGGGATTTAGGGGGATTTTAATTTTCCTGACAATACACGCTGGTATTAAAT
>Ga0116188_1001368_pt1 | contig 21335 bp, 18 predicted proteins | sample AD_JPNTR2_MetaG_FD_89807 | JGI IMG/M metagenome (GOLD analysis project Ga0116188, IMG submission 89807) | Active sludge microbial communities of municipal wastewater-treating anaerobic digesters from Japan - AD_JPNTR2_MetaG | ecosystem: Engineered > Bioreactor > Anaerobic > Digestate | place...
AATAATATATTCAATAGGAGATTATATATATAAAGGAGGTTTAAAGTTTCAGGTAGTGAAGCAATAGCCATAACATTTCAATGGGAAATGAGAATTTTTGTGGAAAAATAGAGAGAGATTCCCATGGCTGTGTGCTCGCCTGCAACGGCGGTCGCCTTCCGTCCGGGGAAGGCTACTGGGAAAGTATCCCAGCCGAACAGGGAGGTATTGTATCTTTGGATGCGGGCGCATGATAGGGCAGTCTGCCGTTAATCTATCATTCAATAAATTATTTCTTATCAATGATGACAGAAAGAGTTTCAATAACATCAAAAAAAATATCCCATTCATAGTATTTTTTGTCTTCGGGTAAAAACTGTTTCAGCATGCTACGCGCAAAGACTATATCAGCATGTTTTGCCATCTCGATGTCGGTTGGTCCGTCGCCAACAGCTATCCTGCATTGTGCCCGATAGTTATCCATAATGACAGCTTTTGCCACCAACTCACCTTCATACTCATAATCAGAATACAGCTTTAAGTAATCGCCGCTTGCATCAACCTTTGCAGCATAGATAGCCTCTACTTTATTGATTAAATCTCCCAGCTTACGAACAACGCAATCATATAAGCCGCCAGAGATGATGACAACCGGGATAGAATGGTTATTGCAGTAACATAAAAACTCAGGGAAACCGGGCCTCATGTCAATAGCATCAATATAGGCAAGCATCGCTGGATATAGTGAAGAAGGTAATGACTCAATAACTGCGCGTACACCTTCCCTGATGGTAAGCTGACGCTCCCACATCCTTTTGCCAATTTCATGAAAGGTATCCGGTGCAAACTTCTGGCACATCCCCACAAATGTTTCTTCTGCAGTGATAGTGCCATCAAAATCACAGAATAGTATGTACTGATAGTATTTTTGTTCCATTGTTTGTTTGATAGTTTCTCTATAACAGGCACGCTGCTACTCAGATGAGCTATCGCCCTTAGATTGTTCAAGAAGAGCGGTTGCATTGTCAAGAATACTGCGTGATGTCATTGCAAGCTTTTGAATTTCATCAACCATCTGGCTGACAACCTCATTCATATGCTCAATTGCTCTGGCACTTGATTCAATAGCTGCCTTTTGTTCTTCGGTGCCCGTGCCTATGTTCTTTGCTAATTCCACATTTTTTTCCATCTGGGCGATGATGTTTTTAATGTATTTTTCTTCAACGGTGGTGCTGTCCTGCAAAATTTTAATTTTTGATGAGCTTTCTGCCATTTTTGCAATTAGCTCTTTGAGCATTGCTGCCGTAGTACGAATTACTTCAACACCTTTTTCGGTAGTTTTAGTGCTTTGCATAAGGACACTCTCAATGTCTTTAATACTTTCAGATGTTTGATATGCTAATTTGCCAATTTCATCGGCAACAACGGCAAAACCTCTTCCGTAATCGCCGGCACGTGCTGCTTCAATGCTTGCATTAAGGGATAAAAGGTTAATCCTATCGGCTATATCAACAATAACACCAATGGTTTCGGCAATTTTTTGGCTCTGGTTGCGAATTTCATTGATAGTTGATTCTACATCCCGTATTCGTTCATTTGCGCTGCCAGTCTGAGCAACAACATTGTCAACTTCATGTATGGTTTTATCCAGATTTTGACGGGTTTCGTTTTTTATTATCTTAAATTCGCTTACAATAGTTTCCATCATTGTATTGCCGCCAACCTGCTCTTCGGAGCTGTGCGCAATGCTCTCGGCTGAACCTAATAACTCTTCAAGTGTTGCTGATATCTCTTCAAAGGTTGAAGCCTGGTTTTGCATCTTATCATTAAACATGATGGTTAATTCATCCTGACGTTGTACCTGTTGCAGTAAATCAGATACCTTTTCCTTGATTATCTCATTCAGTTGTTTTTGCTTTTCAGATTGGCCATGGATAATAGATAGTTGCCTGGTGGACCTGTCATCGTATTGTTCAACAATCTGTATGTTTTTGTACGCCAGTATTCCAAATATGCCGGTAATTACTATCATGAATATTTCTCTAAAAATTATAAAGCCGTGAATTGGCTTCCCATCAATGGTTGCATCCCAGTGAATATCTGCCCCATGAGCTATCGCCAGCAATAAAAAAGCAACCCAGGTAACAATGGCATATGAAGAATAAAACGCTACAAGGCGTTTGTTAAAATAAAGCTGTAATAAAACCATGAATATAATAAGTAAAATTGAGCTATTGTATGATTCCAGGGCAAATGTCCAGTCATAGGTTGTTGCATACGCAAACTTAGCAGCTAATGGAATGGTCAGGGTTATAAAGCCTAATAGCCATTCCAGAATTTCAGTTCGTTTAAGTGTTTTTTTTCTTTTGTATATACTATAGGCAATAAGTAAACAGATTATACTGGCAAATGAAAGCTTCAGGATTTCAAAAAGATCAACTTTTGCTATGAACTGAAATACATGCGCTATCAATGCTATCAAAATAAATAAAATTATATATGTCCCACTGGATTTAATTTCCAGTATCTGTCGGGATGTGTATTGTGTATCCATTGTGACCTCTTTACTATTGTAAGGTTGTCCAAACTTTATACAAAGAATACAACATAACAATGAAAATAGCAAATTTAAAAAAAGAAAAATACAGCAATTAAAACTTCTAAACTATTCAAAATAGAATAGACATATTTTGCCTACTATAATAATAGCACATCATACCACTGTATGCATAAATTTTATCCCAATACATAACTGATGATATATTCGCGTTTATCTATTGCAGGATGATGTGTGACAGCAAACCTTCCATCTATTTTGTAGTCAATAGTTCCATAGTGGAAATGACACAGTGCAATACCCATATCTATCATCTGAAGGTCATGGAATCCCAGTAAGGCTCTGTTCCTGTCGTAGTATCCCGGTGTACGTTCCAGATAGAAATGGAATGCATTGTTATTGAAAAGGATACGCCATGGCTGTTTGTTGGATGCCGATGGCGCAAGCCGTACCAATTCCAGCAATGTTATAAAAGGCTCTGACCCCTTATAGGGATTGTTCCATGTATGTTCAAAGAACAGTTCATCAGCCTTTTTCCGTGTATCAGAACCAGCTATATACCGTACAGAGCGTTCAAACATCCTTTTTTTATCAGCTGGATAGCCCAGCGATATAACAGCAGGTACAATCTCATGGGGCAGTAATCCCATTATCTGGTTAAATGGGCCTCTGGTAAAGGTACCACCCAGCCAGCATGTTCCAATACTGCGTTCTGTTGCTGCTAATACCATCTGCTCAAGAGCATATCCAAAATCTACCAGCCCTTCCTTTGTATCAGTAGTGGTTGCTGCAATAAATCCCTGGGGATTTTTTATAAATCCATACGTACCAATCTTTTGTGGTAGCTTTACCCTGTTATTGTGTATCAGCGTTATTCGCAGGGTAGTGCCAGATAATGTGCTTATTGCTGCAATACACTGTTGCAGATAATCGTAGTCTTCATCTTTTAGTTCTTCATTGGTATAGGTACGGCATGAATAGCGGCTGGATATTGTTTTCAGTACTGGCTGTGAAAGGTTAACCATTTTTTACCTCACTATAATAAAATATAACAAAGAATAAAAAAATTTTGATTATTTGTAGTGAACTGCTAACCCTATATCCCTATATACTGAAAGATAGCATAATTGCAATAATTTTATAGTAGAAAAATGACCATTTATGGAACCTTTCGTGTTTTTATCAGGTCTAATAGCTTTGTTGGGAAGAATAAGCTTTCACGTTTAATTTTATAATGAAGGGGATGGCTATGAAACGAATAAGTCTGGCGTTTGTTGTGATAATGCTGGTTACATCAGTAGCATTTGGGGGCGAACCTAAAGGAAGAGGACATGATTGTCCTGATATGCAGATGAAAAAGGGCCCCATTTTTGGTGATGTAGAACGTTTAAAGCAGGAGCTTGGATTATCTGATGCACAGGTTGATAAGATTATTGCAATCAACAAACAATATGGAATGAAGATGCTTGACATACGGGAAAAATTAGCACCCAATGTTATTCAGCTAAAAAAGCTTTTGCTTCAGGATGACGTTGACATTAATGCAGTGCGTGCTAAACTAAAAGAGATAGCAGATTTGCGGGTAGAGCTACATCTTTTACGAATTCAGCATGTCATTGATATTGAAAAGCAGCTTAATAAGGAACAACTTAACAAACTAAGGAACTATAAAAGAGCAGAGATGAAAAAGATGAAAAAGATGCACCCCGGCGGTGATTGTGGACCAATGGGTCCTGAGGGTCCTGATGATGGCCCAATGATGTAGGGGCAAAGGCTTATCCTGATGGATGCAAGTGAATTTACGGCAATAGTACATGAAACAAAGGATGGTGTGCTGCGAGCAGTGCAAAAGCACCTCGCAGCACAATTTTATGAGGCAATTGATGATGTTGTGCAGGAAACATATCTACGGGCATATAAAAGCCTTGCAGCGGGTAAGTTTGAAGGAAGGTCAACGCTTGATTCATGGCTATACAGGATTGCTGCCAATGAGTCAAAACGCATGAATGGTAAATTATTACGGGAGCAGAAAAAGCTACAGAAATTATCAAGGGCAACAACCGCATATTCACCTGCAATAGATTGCGAGGAACTATCGCTTATGCCAGTCATTGAGATGCTTCCTGATAAGTATAAAGATGTAGTAAAACTGAAGGCACAGGGTAACAATGAATGGGAGATTGCAACAAAGCTCAATATTCCTAAAGGCACTGTTAAATCCCGACTGTCACGAGGGAAGGATTTATTATTACGCTTGTTGCAGGAGGAACTATGAACAATTATAATCTACTTTTTAATGAAGCAATTCAACAGCGGCTGCACAGTTCACAGTGGGATAAAGCTATGGCTTTGCAGGTAATGGCAAAGGTTAAAAAAAGAAATAGATTATATACTGCTTTTGCCTCGGCAGCAGCTATGATACTATTTGCGGCTGCTGTTACCCTGTGGCAGTACAATTCTGATGATAGCACCAATAATGCTATGTACAGCTTTGTACATGCTCAGGTTAACGGGGTGTATACGACTGTTTTTCCTGAAGCAAACAACGCTGACATGCTGTATGGTGATGATAGAGTGGGTGATATTATTGAAACATCGTTATTTGAGCGGTAGTTTATAGTTGCACAGGTTCATCAAGCCACTGTTTCTTTTGCCAGCTATACCACTGATACGGGTGAAATGAGATTTTGTATTCCATAACCGTACAGCCGGGAACATAATATCCTAAATAAAGATAAGGTAAATTTTTATCTTGAGCCAGTTGTATTGCATACAGGATGCTGAAGATACCGGGGCTCAAGTGTGCAAAGTCAGAATGAAAAATACAATAGATTGTATTGAGCGCTTTGTTAGTTTCATCAATGTAATCAACGGCAAAGAGGGTGGAATGTATGTAGTATTCAATTTGATAGGTGTTGGTACATATATCCAGGACATTGCTGATTAAAAATTGTCGAGATGGCGGCTGGCCAAAACGCGATAATGAATGATCCCCATAAATATCGTAGATCCTTCTGGTTAAGGAAAGTTCACTCACTTTTACGGTTGTTTGTATATTTTTTCGCTGTGTCCTGCGATGGCTTTTTGATGGTTTAAATTCAAATGTTTTAACCCTCACGGGTATGCACAACATACAGCCGGGGCATTCGGGCTTAAAAAATGTATATCCAAAATGGCGCCAACCCTGGACAAGCAAATGGTTAAGATCGTCCTGTGATAGGCTATAGAGTATGCAGTAACGGTATAATTTTGTTCTGTTGCCAAGATAGGGGCATGTTTCGGGGCTGGCTATAAATGATCTTCCAGAGTGTTCCATAATTATGTACTATAATAACAAAAGTATTGTTGTCAATTGAATGGCAATAGTGCTTGCAATAAACTATATCCGTAAAGAGCCAATGCATACGCTCTAATCAATAATTATAAGTATGGCGATAGTTACTCTAAAACAAAAAATTGTTACATAAACGATTGGTTGTTGCATGAATTATTCATTCAGTTTCATCCTCCATGAGATCCTGAAACAAGTTCAGGATGACGTTCTCACCATGGTCATTCTGAGGGACGTAGTCGCGAAGAATCTATTCTTTTATACAACGACGAGATTCTTCACTTTGCTCAGAATGACATTCTCCGTTCAGGATGACTGTCGCCAACTATTTTCATCCCTTATGGATGGCCGGAAGACAGCCCCTATAAACTTCTCAATACTTTCAATAGTATATAAACGTAACAGGTATTTGAAATAATAGTAATAGCGTATGGTACGATGTTATGATAAAAGTGTCAATTATTTTCCAGAGGTTTACTCATGATAGTTTTTTATTTGATTTTCTCTATTTATTTGTTAAACTTATAAAAAATTGTTTTCTTAATACTATACAGTATAGTATGAACACCTTAAACAATCAGGTTTTTTTATTATATACGATGGTATACAATATTTTACTGATGCTTGTGCCAACAAGGGAATGTCCAAAAACTAATTATTAAAGGTTCCATGATAATGGTAGAATCTTTTTTAACCAGGGAAAAATACCGTTTTAATTACGTCGCTCGCCTGTCGTGGAGCTTGATACTTTTTACTATTGTTGTATATAATTTTAAAGGGATATTGTTAATTCTTTCAACGTCATATCTTGTTTACAGTATTCTATGGGCAATAGCAGTAGAATTAGATGCTCCATTGATACACTATCAAAATACGCGGTATATTCGTATAACATTTGATGCATTTTTTTATACCATGGTAATTTATCTAACAGGTGGTATAAACTCATTTTTGTTGTTAAGTTACATACTATTCATTATGATGGCTTCACTCTATACAACGAATCGATATGGTATATATGCGATAGTTATCTGTATGATTTATTACAATGCAATGCTGGCTATGATATATTATAATATTATTCCATCGGTAAACATCCTTGCCAATGAAATACAATCTTCGGTTGCTATCACCACTACCTCGGTGATGTTTACTAATTTTATTCTGATTTTGGTGTCGGTTATTCTGCATCGGATTACCTATAGATTGTATTTCAAACTTAATGAAAAAACAAATGAACTGCAGACAGAACGAAATGTTCTTAAAAAATGGAATGAATTAATAGAACAGGATTTAAACCTTGCCCGGAAAATTCAAATCAAACTTATACCCAATAAAGATCCTTATCCATTCATACATTCATTATATGTGCCTATGGAAGCTGTCGGCGGAGATTTTTATGATTTTATTGAATTTAAAGAATCAAAGGACATTGGCATATTTGTGAGTGATGTTTCCGGACACGGAGTACATGCGGCATTTATTACCTCGATGATAAAGACTCTTATATTACAGGCAGGGGTAATCAGAAATAATCCGGCAGAATTATTGCGCTATCTTAATAAAATGCTGTACGGTATTACGGCGGATAATTTTATTACAGCTTTTTACGGGATTTATAATCCTTTAAATCATAGCATAACCTACGCCAGTGCAGGTCATAATCCTCCCTATGTTATTTCAGGAAGGAATATAATTCAGCTTAATAAAAGTAAAGGAATCCCATTAGCATTGGAAAATAATGATTATCTGTTTTCAAGGGGAAAAGATTATAAAAATGTAACATATGGCATGAACTCGGATGACCGAATTGTTTTATATACTGATGGATTGATTGAGGAGCATGTTGATGATGACCATTATAAAAATTTTGGAGAATTGATGCGGCAGGAAATACTGCCGTATGCTCAAAGCTATTCAAGTAAAGAAATTATTGATACATTGTACACCAGTCTGAAAAAAAAGAGTGGAAAAGAACATTTCAATGATGATGTGTGTATCATTTGCATGGAAATCCATTAAAAGGCTTAAAAAACATATTTTATATTTTATAGGCAGTAGAGTTATACCTTAATATTTTTTATCCTAAAACCGATAGTTAAATAGCAGTGAAAAAATTAATACGGCAACAGCAAAATATATTGACAATATATCAGGATGCGATTAATTGTATATTAATATATTAAATTGATGCTATTAAAAAGTAAAATATGATGAATACTGTATCACAAAACCTTAACCTTTTTGCAAATCTATTGGGACTACTACTAGTGGGGAAAACCGCGACAGGGGTTTCGTGAAAGGTATTGGTATACTAAAAAAATTAATGACCGCCACGGAAACCCCGTGGCGGTTTTATTTTATGTATGGAGGTATACAGGGATGAATTCCCAGCGATTGCTACTATATACCAAAAAACATCTATTATTCCATTATATCTATTGACTGATTAAGGAGAAAAAGTATGTCAACGACAACTAAGAAAGAAAAGGTTTATATTTTTGATACAACGTTACGGGATGGTGAGCAGGCTCCCGGTTTTAGTATGAACATAGATGAAAAACTCCATTTTGCCGATCAACTGGTAAAATTGGGGGTGGATATTATTGAGGCAGGATTTCCTGTATCATCCCCTGGCGATTTTGAAGCGGTAAAAAAAATAGCCGAAAGGGTAAAAGGGGTACAGGTTGCAGGATTGGCACGGGCAAATAGAAAGGATATAGACGCCGCATGGGATGCTTTGCGCAATGCTGAAAATCCGCGTATTCACATCTTTATATCAAGCTCAGACATCCATATTAACTATCAATTTAAAAAAACACGTGAAGAGGTTCTGGCCATAGCTGTTGATTCGGTAAAACATGCCAGAAATTATATGCCCAATATTGAATTTTCGCCAATGGATGCAACAAGGAGCGACTGGAACTATGTTGCGCAGATGGTAGAAGCGGTGATACATGCCGGTGCAACAACGATCAATATTCCAGACACGGTGGGGTATGCCATGCCATCAGAATTTCACCAGTTTATTACATTTCTTTTTAACAATGTGCCTAATATAGATAAGGCAATTGTTTCAGTTCATTGCCATAATGATCTTGGACTTGCTACTGCCAATACACTGGCTGCTATTGAAGCAGGTGCACGTCAGGTGGAATGTACAATCAACGGTATAGGCGAGCGGGCAGGTAATACAGCCATGGAAGAGCTGGTAATGGCACTCAAAGTTCGTGGGGATAAGTATAATGTATATACTGATATCAATACTAAACAAATTGTGCCAACCTCAAAATTGCTTACTCATATTACGGGTGTCAATGTACAACCAAATAAAGCCATCGTTGGTGCCAATGCTTTTGCACATGAATCAGGGATACATCAGGATGGTATGTTGAAAAATGCGATGACGTATGAAATTATGAAACCTGAGGATGTTGGCATTACAAAATCTGCTCTTATTTTAGGGAAGCACTCGGGGCGCCATGCTGTCATTGCAAGGCTGAATAACATGGGATATAATCTTAGCGATGAAGAGCTGGATCGTTTCTTTAAACTTTTTAAAGTGCTTGCTGACAAGAAAAAGCAAATTTTTGATGAGGACCTTGAAGTACTGGTTGGCGAAGCAGTTTACAAGGTCAAAGGGCGCTACAGAGTAACCAACGTGCAGATATCTACCGGTATGTATTCACCTCCGATGACACTGGTTACTATCAAGGATAGAAACGATGAGGGAGTTGAATCATTTGATGTTGCGCATGGCAACGGTGGTGTTGATGCGGGAATAAATGCAGTTAAAAAGATTACCGGGACAAATGCCAAAATCGAATCATTTAATTTAGTGGCTATCACCGGTGGTTCTGATGCATTGTGCGAGGTTACGGTGACAGTTGTTGAGGAAATTGACGGAAAACAGCTTAAAGTTTTTGGCAATGGCGTGAACATTGATATATCGGTGGCAGGTATCCTTTCTTTTGTGGATGCTTTGAATAAGCTGGACTATATCAAACAGCGCAACCATATTGGCGAGAAGATAGAAGTTCAATTATAAGATAATGGAAGTATACATTGTTTTTGCCGTTAACTCTGGATGAAGCAAAAAAACGTGGATGGAACAGTATTGACATTATTCTGGTGACGGGTGATGCATATATTGATCATCCGTCATTTGGTGTTGCTGTTATTGGGCGGGTACTTGAAAAAGCGGGATATACAGTGGGTATTATAGCCATGCCCAATTTTATGGACCCATCATCAATTGAGGTTATGGGCAGGCCAAACCTTTTTTTTGGTGTTACCAGCGGCAACATTGATTCAATGCTTGCGCGGTTCACTGCATTTAAAAAAATACGCAATGATGATCCCTATGTTCCCGGCGGCATGGGCGGTGTAAAACCGTCAAATGCCATTATTACCTATTGCAATCTGATCAAACAGCGTTTCAAAGATGTTCCCATCGTCATTGGTGGCATCGAAGCTTCGATGCGAAGATTGGTGCACTATGATTTTATTCAAAATAAATTACGGCGAAGTATTCTTGTCGATAGTCGGGCTGATATTTTAGTCTATGGCATGGGAGAGTCCCAGACGGTAGAGATTGCTAACCGCCTGTCAGGGGGTCAGAGCATGGAGGGTATTTCTGGAACAGTAACTATCGCCAGGAATAAGCCTTTGAATGCCTTTTTACTTCCCTCTGAAAAGGAGGCTACGGAATCAAATGAAGCGCTGATAACGATGTACAAACAGTTTTACCAGAATTTTCAAAGTAAGGTTATCATTCAGGAAAGCGGTGGGCGATATATTACCCATTATCCGCCGCCACAGATTTCGCAGCAGCAATTGGATTCATATTATGACGTACCATATACTCGAAAACCTCATCCTGTGTATACCAGAACAATACCAGCTTACACTATGATTCAGTATTCCATCAATGCTCACCGGGGTTGTGCCGGTGGATGCTCGTTTTGTACCTTAACCCTGCATCAGGGCAAGAGGATTGTATCGCGTTCACGGAACTCCATTAAGCATGAGATTACGGCGATTGCTGCAAAGAAAACAATTCATATTACCGACATAGGTGGTCCGTCGGCAAACATGTATGGGATGGAGTGCAGCATTGGCGGTTGCAACAGAGAAAGTTGTGTGTTTCCTGCGGTGTGTAAACATTTGAAGATTAATACCCGGGGCTGGATAGATTTGATGGATGAGGCTCTGACCCTCCCAAATGTAAAAAAGGTATCTGTTGGTTCAGGGATACGCTATGATATTTTTATGCGGTCAAAAGACTGCTTACATGAGCTATCGCACTTCATTGCACATTTTGTAAGCGGACAGCTTAAAGTAGCTCCGGAACATACCGATAGCACGGTGCTCAGAGCTATGCGCAAGGTGCCGTTATACCCCCTTGCAGAATTTGTAAAGGCGTTTAACCATGAATGCAAACGGCAGGCAAAGGAATACTACATTGTGCCCTACCTTATGACCTGCCAACCGGGCAGTACCGATAGCTCTGTGTATAGGATGCGCAGTGAAATTGAGGCAATCTTTGGATATATCCCGTTTCAATGTCAGGCATTTATCCCGCTGCCCATGACCTTATCGTCAATTCAGTATTATACAGGCTCTGACCCCTTAACCGGAGAGCTGTTTTTTGTAGAAAAGAATACTAAAGCACGAAGGAAGCAGCATGGAATTTTGATGAAACGGTAAAGCAACGAATGGGGGAGAGCATATGTGCACTTTCTTGTACTGGATTATGCCAATATTTCATTATCGCCAGAAGGTTTACTCTCATTGTATAATTGTATAGTATCTCGGGATTAATTCCTGCTCTATTCTTCCATTTAATACTATCGAAACTTACAGCCGGGAAATTTCAACTATTTGTAATGTGTACTATATGATAAATTATATACAATTGCTATAAAAATTAAAATTTTATTATTTTATTAATTGTATAGTAATCCTTTAACTTTTAGGGTTATTTTTATGCATTCGTTTCATGGTATACATTCGCTGATCAGCGTTGTCAATAAGTACTTCTAGTTCCTCACCATCATTGGGAAATAGTGCCCAACCCATACTTGCTTGCAATGGTATTTTCTTGCCTTCAAATTTAAAAGGCTGCGTAAGTGCGTTTTCAATTCGCTGAGTTACAATTGCAATGTCATCATCATTTTTGATGGCATGTACAATGATGCCGAATTCATCACCACCTAATCTGGCAACAGTATCCGTTTGTCGTGTTGCTTTTTTTATACGCAATGAAAATTCTTGAATTGCTGTATCACCTGCTCTATGTCCCCAATTGTCATTTATTTGTTTCAATTCATCCATATCCAGAATAATAATTGAAAATTTTTCTTTTAAGCGTTGTGCTTGAATAAGCCGCCGTCGCAATCGGTCATAAAAAAGTGCTCGATTAGCTACTCCAGTAAGCTGGTCATGGGTAGCACGATGAAAAAGCTCATTTGACGAGTATCTTTCGGCATTATACATTGAGGCGGCTATTAATTCTGACATAAGGTCAAGAACATGAGTAGCGGTATCATCAAAAAAATTTGGTTTAGAAGATAAAACTTTAATGGCACCAACCACTATATCTCCATATTTTAAAGGAGATACAACCATTGAACGCAAACCAACTTTTCGGCATGCTTCTTTGTCAACACGGGGGTCCTCTTCTGAATCGCTACATTGTAAAGCGTGTCCAACCTGTACACATAGTCCGGAAAGGCTTGTTTCTTTGTGTAAACGCAGCCCTAATTGTTTTTCAGCAGTACCTGATGCAGCTCGATATACCATATAATCATCTTCGGCTAACTCTATTACAGCTCCATCAGCATGGGTTAATTGCTGTGCTCGTTGTACAACCAGGTCCATGACACCAGCAAGGTCAAGACCAAGTTTCACAACTTCAGTCTGGATATTTATGATATTAATTAATGTTTCGGGTTCTAAGCTCATAACTGTATGATAGTGCATACGTCATAAAAGTATCTGTCAGGCGTTTGCCTCATTGCCATAGTGAACCTATAGAGTAAATTATTAACAAACGTTTTTTTCCTGTCAACCACATTTAAAGCATAGCAGGATGCTGAAGAATTGCTTGCTACTAATTGCCCTGCATCAAAAATCAATAAGCAATTGCTACCCGGCCAAAACAGTAGTATAAGTAAATTTGCTTTCAGGGTTTTACAAGAGGCGTGTTGTGCATAGTTCTGAATTTGCTAACATGATTTTTAAAAATATCATCATCTATATAATAAAAAGATTGTGGAGGATAAAAATTATCAAAAATATCATTGGGGTTTAATGGTGTTCAAAGATTTCAAGATGTCCAATTTTAATGGCATAGCCATTTTTTTACCGGAAAAATAGCTAAAAAAGTCTGTTTCATCGATACCTGCATATTTATTAAACTTTTCCCATAGTTTAGATGGATGGCCTTGAATGATTTCTTCTATAAAAAAATATCCAATAATTTGCTTATCTGGAAAAGTTGAATAAATATAAGCTTTATCAGTATTTTCTTTGAAAATTGTTTTTTAAAATTCAAATTTTTTATTACCTTTTATTATTTGATTAACGAATTTTGGTTTAATCGAAAGTAAAACCATGATCAATATCCCCCTGTCTTTTATCGTTAAGTAACTTCCATGGCCTATTTCAGTTATTGACTGTGGAGGACCCTTTATAATGCCTTCTTGAATTAAAAAACCATATGAAATTTTATTATTGAAATAAAAATGCCAAAACAAATAATCGATAAAAAATCAATAAAGAACTGATTATCATATTCTTTAACCTCATGGTGTAATTTAGTCAAGTTGATTTTTTTGCTTACATGCATAGTGAAGCCATAGATATACATCTTTATTACACCGTGAATCATCTAATGATGTTCAGTTTTTAAATTGTAATGTGGTTTGTTCCAGAAGCGGGGCAATTCGTTTTTTAGATAGTTCAATATATTCAGATGATATTTCATAACCAATGAATTTCCTTTCCGCTTTTAATGCAGCAACACCTGTTGTTCCTGAACCCATAAAGGGATCCAGAATAATATCCCCTTTAAATGAGTAAAGCTGAATTAGCCTGAAAGGTAATTCTTCTGGAAATGGAGCAGGATGTCCTATACGTTTTGCACTTTCTGCATTCATTGACCATATGGATTTAGTCCATTCCATAAATTGATCTTTTGTTATGGTATCTTCTTTTCCTTTTTTATCTCGTTTGTAATCACCTTTTGAAAAGATTAAAATATATTCATGGATGTCGCGTAAAATAGGATTTGCTGCACTTTGCCAGATTCCCCATGCAGTTGATGGGCTTGCACTTGCTGCTTTATTCCATATAATTTCACCTCGCGTAGCAAATCCTATATCTATCATTATCTGCGAAATATAGTCTGAAAGAGGGATATATGGTTTTCTGCCAAGATTTGCTATATTGATACATGCGCGTCAACCATTTACCAAAACCCTGTACGTTTCTTTCAATACTTTTGTCAAAAACATCAAATATTCTGATAACGATAGGTCATTGTCATATTCTTTTGATACATTATACGGTGGAGAGGTTATCATACAATGAATAGAATTATCGGGGATTTCGTTCATATTTTCAGATGAAGCATGGATAATGGTATTTTCTAATTCCTTGGGGAAGAAGTTTTCCTCTTTAGAAACAGGTCTATTGTATTCAAGCTCTTTGTAGAGTTGTGAATTATAAAATTTGGATCATGATTTATTCTTCCATTGGTTCCAAACGAACTGGTTTGAGTTCCTTTTGTTCTTTTCATATTATTGTTGTATTAACAGTAAAAATTTTTCTGCTTTTTCAGCATATGAATTTTCGCGGTTGGCTATGCTAATTATTTCGCCAAGCCTGGTTCTGGAGATCATTGATGAGAAGAAGTTCATTTCACTTTTTATTAATTCATTACAGTCATTTTTTAATTGATCAATGTTTTCTATTGTTTTAAAACCATATTTTTGTGTTTCTTTTATATAATCAGTATTAGTTGGTTTTGGATTTAATGACCAAAATCCTTGTATAACGCCTGATGTTTTTAAGAAATCAACCTTTTTGGCATAATTTTCTGTAATGGGGCTATTACCTAATATTATAATAGGTATGTTTGATGAATCTACTCCTGAAACTCGTATATTGATCGATTTACCAATAGCTTTTAGCATAGAATCAGAACGAAGCAATGAAGGATTACCTTTATGATGCTTATAGTCACCAACAAATTCTATAGTATCAGGCTGTAAAAATTTATAATTGGAGACAACACTCATTTTTATTTCAAAAATTATTTTAATATTTTGTGGCTTTTGAACTGTATCATTTGTAGTACAAAAAGCAAGGTCTGCATTAGATTGTCTGGATAGTCCTATTTCTTCACAAATAACACCATTAATAGCATGTAGTTTTAGATTGTTTGCAATTGGATCAAAAAGTTTTTTACACCACTTTTCAGTAAATTGCCCAATAAGAGAATTTCTGCTTTGTAATGTTTGGCCTTCCGCATCACAACCTTTTGGAATGTATGCGAAATAACCACTTTTTAGTTTATAAAAAAGTTGTTCTGGCGAAGCAAAATTTTTCAATGCTTCTTTAAAAAATTGTATTTCTATCTGGTTATTCCAGAGTGCCATTTGTTTTCCCTATACTATACATTCTTGCAACATTGTACTTCTAACAATGGATTGGATGCAGCAATGCATTTTGTATTCTTTCTTATCTATTGATGGTGAATGAATACTGTCAATCTTTTTATGGGAAAATTATAATCATGGGGCTGGTATATCTGTTGACTTATTTTTGCTATTGCCTATAATATGACATAATAAGACAATCATCAGTAACTATCGCACAAAGATTTTTTTTACATTTTTAAAAAAATTTTTAATTTTTTGTAGTCCAGGCGTTCTATAGTATAGAATAGTATAGTATGAGGTATAACCATGAGCGAACAGAAAGAACTTAATCAGAAGTCGCAGGCGCTGGAGTCGGCAATTTTACAGATAGAGAAGCAGTTTGGAAAGGGCTCCATCATGCGGCTTGGCGATGAACATGCGTCGATGAAGGTGCCGTCCATATCAACGGGGTCGCTTGAACTTGATATTGCGCTGGGGATTGGTGGCATACCGCGAGGGCGTATCACCGAGATTTATGGTCCCGAGTCATCCGGCAAAACCACGCTGACATTGCATGTAATTGCTGAGGCTCAGAAATTGGGAGGCATTGCGGCGTTTGTTGATGCTGAACATGCGCTTGATCCTACCTATGCAAAAAAGCTGGGTGTCAACACCGATGAGCTTCTGGTGTCGCAGCCTGATACCGGAGAAGAAGCACTGGAGATAACTGAATCACTGGTGCGCTCAGGGGCTATAGATATTGTTGTCATTGATTCGGTTGCTGCACTGGTGCCACGAGCTGAGATTGAAGGCGAGATGGGCGATGCGCATATGGGATTGCAGGCGCGACTCATGAGCCAGGCGTTGCGGAAGCTTACCGCTGTTATTGCAAAATCAAAAACAAGCGTTGTCTTCATCAATCAGATACGCCATAAAATTGGAGTTATGTTTGGTTCGCCCGAAACCACTACAGGCGGCAATGCGCTTAAATTTTATGCTTCGGTACGCCTTGATATACGCAGGGTTGATACTATTAAGGTTGGCGAGGATGCGGTTGGTAACCGGGTGCGCGTCAAGGTTGTGAAGAATAAGGTGTCGCCACCGTTCCGTCAGGCCGAGTTTGATATCATGTATGACAGCGGTATTTCGCGTACGGCGGGTATACTTGATTTAGGCGTTAAGTATAATATTATTCAGAAGGCTGGCACATGGTATTCGTATAAGGATGAGCGCATAGGACAGGGACGGGAAAATGCAAAAAGTTATTTAGATCAGCATCCTGATAGTGCAAAAGAGATAGAAGAAAAGATTAAACAGCAGGCAGGGCTGACTGCACAAGAAGAAGTGAAAGCATGAAGTAATGGTATGCCTCGAAAAAGTCTTAAAGATATACAATCACAGCCGGATGACCGGAACCTGCCCATCAATAAGGTTGGTGTTAAGGATATCACCTACCCGGTAGTTGTGATGGACAGAGCCGATGGATTGCAGCATACGGTTGCGCGTATAAACATGTATGTTGATTTACCCGAGCATTTCCGTGGAACGCACATGTCACGTTTTGTTGAGGTACTGAACCGCTATCAGGGCGGTATAAGCACCAAAAATGTGCGGAACATCCTTGATGATTTAAAAGGCGAGCTTAATGCAAAAACTGCGCATGTAACTATTGAATTCCCCTATTTTATAGTAAAGGCTGCTCCTGTCAGTGGTGAAAAATCAATGATGGATTATCTTTGTATTTTGCAGGGTGATTCATCGGTTGACTATTATACGCTGCAGGTGAAAGTGCCATTATTATCAGTTTGTCCATGTTCTAAAGAGATAAGCCGCTATGGGGCGCACAATCAACGCAACGTTGTCTGTGTAACTGTCAGGGCAAAAGAAATTTTACGGATAGAAGAACTTATAGAGATTGTTGAACACTGTGGCTCCAGTGAAATATATGCATTGCTTAAGCGCGAGGATGAAAAGTACATCACCGAGCGTTCATACGAAAATCCCGTATTTGTTGAGGATATTGTCAGGAATGTAGCTATTAAACTGTTAGCTCATCCAAAGGTTTTGTGGTTTCAGGTAGAAACAGAAAGCATGGAATCAATACATAACCACTCGGCATATGCTCAGATTGAGATTGACAAACAAAAAAAAGGGCAGCGTTAATATTGCGGTATGTCAAGGTCTGTATCGTACAGTTTTCGCGGCAGTATTAAAAAAAGCATAAGCATGGTGATACTGAGTATTACCAGTATGGTCATGCCAACAATAATGATCATCTGATTTTTCAGTTCATTTATGTGTTTTAATGATACTCCGAGCCTGAATGCTCCAAAATGCTCTCCCTTGACAAACACAGGGGATGATATATCCCACATAACTTCACCCGTATCACGAGTATAGAGCTGTTTTAATGTACCAGGACCAATGAAACGGGATGCTTTAAGTCCTACCCTATCGTTAAAGATGCGCTTAGAACGGCTGTATTTAAGGTTGTGATCAGGGTCGGAGGTTTCAGGTTTTGCATATTTGCTGTTGTGTGTGGGAAGATATCCATTGATATCAACGAGTACAGCAAATTCAAGGTCTTTATCTTTTAAAAATTCATCTTCAATTTTTTGAATATATTTGTCAAAGACAGCATCATATTGAGTTCGGAATTTCTGAGGATTGCTTCCTTGAATGGGAACATAATTGCGGTCAAATACCTGCTGTTTGGTAAGAAGACGGGTGTCAATCATCATATCAATGATTTCACTCATAACACGCCCGCCAACCAGTGCTTCAATGCGGCATTTTTCAAAGAGCTGCTTTTCAAAATTGGCAAAGGTACGTGAGATAATAAAATATGCTCCAATGCATAGTAAAAGGCACAGGCTTAAAATAATAAGAATCTTATTTTTTAGTGTCATAGATGTTCCCCTGTAATAAAAGGTTACGGCATTACATTAATTCATAGAGATTGTACAGGTACATGAATTGCAATGTCAATTATTTTATACTATTTTATAATTATTGTCATTGGTAACAGTAATAATATCCAGGGCGATAGTTACCGGTGATAGCCTCACACCCGGCCTCCTCTCAAAAAAAGGATAGGGGGAGTTGCAAATGGGTGCACAATGCAAGATGAAAAATGTGAAAGATGAAAATAGCTGGCGAATGCAGTGCCTGTGATAATTGCATCAACAATGTCATTTTGGTGCAAAGACGATAGTTATTCTGAGTGATAGCGAAAAATCCCCTTTTGACAGTTATCTAATAGCAAGCTACCAGCTAAATGGCTCTGAGTATACAAAGGGGAGCTTTTGACGCGGCTGAATTGCAAATCGAAAATACACATTTTCAGCAAGCTCAGGGTTATACCAGCGTGTTGTATAGAGCGCATTACCCTCTTTTGTTATGGTGCCGGTAAACAACACGGCGATGTCGTAGCCGGTGTCATCAACGGTGATGCCATTTTTTATAAACGGATGAAACTGTATGCCATCGGTGCTGTATTCAATGCTTACCAGCGATTGGTGAAATTCCATATAGTCTGGAGGCAGATCGCTCCAGGTAAATTCAACATAGGTTTCATCTATGCCGGGGTTGCACACATATACCGGTTTGCTCAATGCTTCCCGACGGATGGTGGTGGGCATGGGATATTTTTTATAAAATGAGGCAAGCTTTAACACATAGCAATTAGTCCAGGAACTATCGGACATACTATTTTGTGCGATAGTTACTGACAATTGGGCATACTGTTTTGCTAGATATGGTTGTGTTGAGGGGCCATACAGCGTATGACCTCCTTCGTAACGCTGTTTGGCGTATTCCTCGGGTGTGGTGCAGTAACCTGTGTATCCATTTGCACAGCTAATGACGATTGGAGTAACAATTCCGGTATGAGGCGATGCAGTAAGTGCGGCATTAGCAATGCGTTTTCCTGATTCACAGGTTACCTCAAAAGGAACAGGAAGCAATAAAAGCTGATTGATTGCAATTGACTGAAACGTCAGTATATGAGGAAAATCATCGCCGGGGAGTATCAGTGGTTGCAGGGGGCCAGCGGCAATGCGTTTATTTTTTTGGCAACCGCAGGTAAAAATAAAACGGCGCGATCCTTCCATAAAAAAAGGAGTACTGCTGATAATGGGAGTAGGACCACCATCGGAAGCTCCTGCCAGGAGTGTATTGCCTACCTTGGGAGGGATGCATAGTGTAGCACCATCAACGGTAGGATGTGCATACACATCAATAAATTGTATAACGCTTTTGCTATCAACATGAGAGGAAAGTTTAGCCGATAGCTCATTAAAAAGTTCAATAGCATGGTGCCCTATCTGTACACCTATCCGACGGGCTTCCTGAAAGCCCTGTTTGCCCTTCACTATGTTAGGAGCATTGTCGGCATGAGTACCATTGACCACTGCATGGATAAAGGTTGTGGCACCGTTACGCTGCATCTCCCATTCCAGTTCCCGCTCAATGTAGGCAAAGACGTCAGCACTGTATAGGTCATTGCTATCAGGAACGGCTGTCCCATGTATGGAAAAGATGCTCAACGCTGCAATGGGATGGATTGATCTATTTTCAACTGTATCAATTCGGATCATAGACAGTATGGGATTTACCGCTTTCAAAGGATTGCTGGAGTTTGCATTGGCATTTGCGGTATATGCAGTAATGCTTCGGTTGCGGGTAAATCCATATAATGTTTTTTCTCCATAGGCAATCATGCCTGGCTTACGATTGTTATAGGCTTCAATGATTGCTTGTGCAATCTGATTGCATAAAAAATTAAAATAATCTTCGTCAAAACCAGAAGCGTTTGACGCAAATCGGTTGTAAAAATTGCTTTCAAAATAATTACCAGGTCCGGAGTGCGTATGATTGCCTGCTATTACAATGCCGTTATAGGCAACATCTGTTGTTGAAGCTACAAGCTCTGCTACCCTTTGTTGTACCAAACTTGAGCCTGACAGCAAATCGCATTGTACAAGTGCAATAGCATTATGCAATGGTGACTTCAAATAGATTACCCGTGCGTAGAGACGCGTCCTGAAACCTTTAGCAAAGTTTGCATTAGAAGAATATCCTGCCAGGGGTTTACCAGGCGGAGGGGTTATATCTGCTTTGCTTGCACCGGCAAGGAAGGAGTTTGATAATTCATAATGTGCCGGGGAATAGTGTATGGTTATCTTTGTGCTTGTACTGCATTGAATTAAAGCGCTCGAAGATATGAACAGAATGATTATTGCAATGAACTTTTTTAATGGTTGCATAATTGCCTCTTAAAAATGAGCGGTTGCTCATTATGACTAATAAACTATAGCGCTAAAAGAAGTCAACTATAATCAATAGTTGTCTTGATAGAATATGGAATGTACTTACAATTTTTTCTTGCATTTTTTTGCCAGGCAAACTATCGTAAATGAAAAAGTATACTATGGAAGGAGGATATCATGTATTTTGAAACTACAACTTGTGTATCGCATAATCATTTACATTGTATTGCAAGGTTGGCTGACCAGTATGATATGTCCATACGTTCATTTATTGTGTATATGATAATCTATGCTGCTAAAAAAGAAAAAGCTTCATCAAAAGCATTTAAAAGCATTTCGTATCGAGATAGAAAAAAGGACAATCCATGGAAACGCGTCCATCTATATCTACAGTATGGCGAATATGAATATTTACTTGATGTAAAGAAGGTCTGGAAGATGAGCGTAGCTAAGGTTATTGAGTTTTGCATGGAAAATGTATTGGATGAGTTTTTAGCTTTTTTAAATGAAATTGATCAAGAAGTAAAAAGAGGAAATACCGATAACTATCT
>Ga0116188_1001370_pt1 | contig 21309 bp, 27 predicted proteins | sample AD_JPNTR2_MetaG_FD_89807 | JGI IMG/M metagenome (GOLD analysis project Ga0116188, IMG submission 89807) | Active sludge microbial communities of municipal wastewater-treating anaerobic digesters from Japan - AD_JPNTR2_MetaG | ecosystem: Engineered > Bioreactor > Anaerobic > Digestate | place...
CTTGATCAATATTTTGAAAAGCAATAGCAGATAACCAACTATCAGTTTTACCTAATTTTAATACTCCAATTTGACTTGAATTAGAATAATCGCCGTTAAATCTCGCTGGCTCTCCAGTTTCATTATCTCTAAATATATTAGATAAAAGTAGTTCTAAATGTATTAAATCTGCTTTTGGTAGTGCATTATGTAATAAATTTACTAAAGTTTCTGGAGTTTTAATATATTCCAATCTACCATTTAACATTTTTGAAATTAATGAAAAATTGGTATTTGTAGAAACATAATCCTGTTCAATAATTTTATCTCCCGAATTATATTTTATATTAATATCATCACTAGTTTCTTCAAAATCTTCCGTTTTTAAAATACCAATTGATTCATAACTAGTTATAATTTGTGTATAATCATCTAAATCAGGAAAATATATATCAATTACGCCAGGAATCTTATATTTATCTTCATATTCAACCATGAATTCTTTATATTCGTGTTTATTAATTGATATAATACATGGTATTTTAGTAAATATTTCTTGTTCTTTAATATCTAAAACTTCATAAATATTTAACATTTCTAAATACCAAAAAGATAGTATGATGCAATAATGAATGGCATAGATAAAATAAAAGCTATTGCCATTCCTATTGAATCAATATTTATTAAATAATTTAAAATTTCTTTTGTTTTAAATTTCATAATAAACCATTTTCACTGTATTTAATAATCTCATCAGGTGTTAATCCCATTTCTTTCGCCATCATCAAAGTAGACATTTTTAATTTTCCACTTTGATCTCTTTTAGAGTCTTTTAATGCATCATTAATAGCATCAGTTACTAATTTTTGAGTAACACTATTGAAATTATTATATACTTCTGTTAATTTTTTATCTACTATTACATTAATAATAGAGCTGATATCTTCTTTTGTAGGTAATTGTTCTTTTAAAGTATTAAATTCATTTTCTAAATTTATAATTTGTTTGTTTATACTATCTATTTGAGATTGAATTAAAAGTTTTGTGCTATTTAATTCTTGATCTGTAATCATTGAAATAGAATCTTTAATATCTTTATTGTTTTGATTTATTTCATTAATTATTAATTCTTTGTATTCTTCAAATATTTTAATTGGAAATTCTACAATAGATTTCTCCTTAAAGTATATCAATAAATCCTTATATTGATATACTTTTCCTATAAATTTTTCATTATATGCGTACCCATCTTCCACTTTTTCGTGAGTAGGCAATACATGTAATTTTTCGATTGTCATTTAATTTACCTTATAAGTTATTTAATAATTCTGATTTTTTAAGATCTATTTTATTTAATATTGATTTTCTAACACTTAGATATTTTAAAATTAATGTTGGAATATATTTTATGTCTTCCTCATTATCATATCGATATATGATTGAAAATTCTGGAAGATTAATTGAAAATGAAAAATTTAAATAGTAATTTTTTAACCAATTATGGGCTTGATATTTAAACAAAATATTTTCTAATCTTACAGTTATTCCTTTACGATTTATATATGTTAACAAGATTAAATCATCTGTTGTTATTATTGGCGTTATATTTTGTGCTTTTTTAAATCGATCTAATATTTTTATCGTAGCCTCCATTTTATGGGGAGACATAGCAATTATATCGTATTGACTAGTTATTTCACTTCTAATTGGCGTTTCTACTTTAGCTAACTCTTTTATAATATTAAAATTATCATATATATGATTTAGATATTTTACTATTAAACTAGTATCTGAATTTTCAACTGTGAACTTTAATCTAATACCTACTTCTTCATTAAAATCCAGTATACAAGATACTGTATAATAATAATTTTTATTTAAATGAATATTATTTTGAATGATAAAATCTTGAAAATCTTGTGGTTTTGTGATATTAATATCTGAAAAAGTAGCATAATATATTTTCATATTTTTTGTAAACATTTAACTTTAATTCTATTTAGATATTTTTCCGAATTATTATATGTTAAAAATTTATGAAAACATAATGGCACCTGATGATTAACTAAACTTACAAATGGAGTCTTTAATGATAAATAACAAGATCTATTATTAAAATCATATGGTGTATAACTTTTATAAGAAATATTTATATTTTTAAATGTATTACAAAATTTTTTATCATTTATCGTATTAAAATATTCTAACATTAATTCATTTATAGCTATATGTCTATCTGTTAGATCTATATTAGATGATTTAACTATTCCGTCTATAAATTTTAAAATTGAACTTGTTTTAGATGGAGTAATATATGTAATACAATTTACTGGATAAAAAGCTCTTATAAATTCTAATATTTTTTCTTGATTTTCATAAAATGCTTGTAAATAACGAATAGCGTAATCTACTGAAGTTTCAGTATTAAATATAAATCTAGTATTAAAAATAGGTAGGGAATAATTTTGACTTCGATTTCTTATATTAGCGGTTAATATATAATTAGATTTATCGGCTTTTATATTATTATAAATATTATAAATATCAAAAATATGATGCAAATCAGTAACGTTATATATATCAATATCTTTTATATGAATATTATGACGATATGAATGGTTCATATTTTTTGTAAACACCTAAGTTTAAATCTATTTAAATATTTTTCTGCGTCATTATTAAAAGCTAAAAATTTATGTATATTTTCAGTTAAGAAATTATTTAAATCTGTTTCTATATAATAAAATGGAGTTTGACACAGTAAACGTGAATTAATAAATGGTATTTGAAGACAAGGATTTATCCCTAAAAATGAAGATTCTAATTTCATATTTTTAAATTGTACTTGAAGAGGAGGATCTTTCCTTAAAAATTCCAATTTCATATTTTTAAATTGTGTAGATATTGGACCATTATTAAATCCTATATAACATTGTATTAATTCATAATTTATGTCAATCATCTCTTGTTGAAGTTCAGATATTAATAATGAATTGTTTAATCGATTAATAAAATTCTTAATACTTTTTAATTTATTTGGAGTTATACTAGTATATTTATAACATATTCCATCTGTATCAACACCCTTCAAAAAATTAATAATATTATGCTTATTATTATAAATTAATTTAATGTAATCTATTATATATTGATATGTTTGAATTTCATTAATTTTAAACCTATTCATAATATATAAATTATTATGGTGCAACTTATTCTCAGAGTTTAATTTATAGTTATCACGTAAAATAATGTACGCATAAAAATTATACTCTATGCGATTCGATTTATTATTATAAATATTATATCGATCAAATAGTTCATATACATCATGTATCTGATATATATTTATTCCTCGAATATCAACATATTCATACATAAATAAATTAAACTCCAAAAAATCTAATCGATATTACAATATCTACATATTTATGAAACAATTATATCTTTTATAAAATTTGCTTTTTTTAATGTTATTTGACTAGATTCATGTCTAATTTTCATAGCTTTATTAACGCCTAAATCGTTAATAGTTCCTGCAGTTATTAACCCAATTTTATCAGTATTCAATGTATTTGCTAATTCTCCATAACACGTTTTACAAATTCCATCAGGTTGAATACAATATAATGGGCTTCTCATTTTAATAACAGAATTTATTAATTTTTTTGATTGATCTAAATTTGCTATTAATTTTAAAGTATTAGTTTTCTCATCTAAATAATATCTTCCTGTTATAGAAGCATATATAAATGGAGTTATTTGTAATTTAAAATATTTTGTAGTATTACAATCTTCTCCTCGCAATTTAATATTTGAATTTGCAAATGCTGTTTGTGTATTTAAATATCCTGGATCTGCAGCCCCTTTAGATCTATAAAATTGTGTATATCTAGCTTCAGCCGCAGATGAATAAAATTCTTCCACTGATAAACCATCATCTAATGAGTTTAATATTGGTTTAGATATGTTTCCTTCAATATCTAATTGTGCTCCTTTGGCAATCATTAATAATGCCCAATCTTGGGGAGAACCTTTTGAGCCAGACATTAAAATATCATACATCCCATTATGATTTTCTGTTTTAAGATAATTTAAATATTCAATTGCTAATTGTTCTGAAATTTTATTAATTTCATCTGGATTAAGATTAGGATTATCTAATAACAATTTCTTTTTCTTTTCAAGAATAAATTGAGGAACTACTAAAGAATCAATATCAAATGACGAAGGATTAATTGTTCCTATTGCAAATGCTTCACGATTTAAACGAGTTATAAATGCAGATGCTTCTTCAGCAGAATATTTATTATAAATATCTTCAATAATATTAGATAATTGTTTACTATTTATTTGTTCATCTATAATAGGATAATCATCAGGTGTTAATAAATTAAACCAGATTCTACCCAATGACATCATCATTACTTTATTTTTTGTTTTAATTTTATGATCGAAAGGAATTTTATCCTCTAAATTTTTAGTTTTTAATTCATTGTATACATCTTGTAATATCATAATTAAATCTCAAAGTAAAATTTTGCCGTTAAATAAATAACGGCAAAATTAATATTATCTGAATAAACTTTTGAAAATTGCAATAATTCCTTTTTCATTATGATCAGCGTATATTTTTTCTAAATCTGTTAAAGTGCTAGTACTTAATTCAGGTACTCCACTATCTAAATTCACAGTATTTCCTTCATCATCAACATATGATCCTCCTCTAGGATCACTATTTAAAAGATTATAAATATAATCATAATCTTCTACTGCACAATAAACTGATGCAGAAGGAAAAGCTCCTCTACCTGCTCTATGAATTAATTGAACTAAAGATGATTCATCTGATCTAGCTAATCTTTTTCCATCAAATTTATATATAGTAGGTAAATATAAATATCTACATTTAACATTTGCACCAATCTTTACTACTTTATATTACTATAAAGAATAGACTATATCTTACGCCAATAAAAATAGATTATTATATTGGCGTTTTTATGCACAGTCGTTACACCTTTATTGATTAAAATCAATACTAGGCTCGGCATTGTCTATTTGAATAGAGTTTCACCGAATTCATAAAATTATCGATAAATATTGCTATTTAAAGGGGCTATTGGATATAACCCAAAGCATCAGTACCTAAAACTAAATGAATTTTCTTCTTTTCAGAGAAATAATATTGAATTATTTTTTTATGTAATTGATCCATAGATCCTACTAGTGGCGCAATTCCTCTTATTACAGATTGATATAAAATATTTTGCTCATCAATAGTTGTATTTGGATTAATTTCAATATCATTGTCATCATTTTTTTTATTTTGTAGTATATTATTATAATCAAAATATTTTAAAAACTCTATATTTTTACGGTCATTTAATGTTTGACGTTCTGTTCCATTGATTACATTTGTTACATGATTAGATGCAGATTCAAAAAAATAATCTTTTGGATATGGAGGAAGAATTTTAATTAACGCTTCCAACATTCCAAAAATTCCTTGTTTAGATCTTTGTTTTGAAAAAATTATCATTACTGATTCAAATTGTTTATTAACAACGATACTTTTAATTAAACTTAATTTTGCAGGAACCGATGTTTGAGGATAACCAGATAATGATTTCATTGTTTTCAATGCAACTTGGGATCTATTTAATAATTGCCCAGTTGTATTTTTAGCTTCTGGAGAACTATCTCCATAATTATATGGAGCAATTTGGGGATTATATTCTGGAATTATTCTAAAATTTCGTTTATATGTTTTATTAAAATAATCACATAAAAATTTAATAGAATTTTGATTAATAGAACCTGTCATTAAAGTAATTCCAGCTCGTTTACTAGCATTACTTAATATAGATACTAAACTTTTATATCTTTTTTCCAAATTTTCATTTAATCCTTCCCCAGGATGACTAACTAATTCTTGAACTTCATCAATAATAATATGAGTAATCTTATTACTATAATTATTTAATATATTTACAGCTTCTTCATAAGTTGATACAATTACTGGGACAAGATCATCATATGTCCCTCTAGAATTCATATTTATAGGATCTTTGTTTCCCCCAGTTCTTTCGGAAACAAGATTATATGCAAATGAATCCCCATATTGTTTATTATAATATGTTTGATTATTTGATTGATTATAACTATATGCAAAATTAAAAAATCGAGTCGGATTAAATCCATTAATTATAAAATTACTAGTTCCTGATATTAATTTAATAAATTCCATTCGAAAATCGTTATCTGCTATTTGTGCAGCTAATTGTTTTCTTGGTACTACATATAAAATATGAGGAGTAATTCTATTAGGATTTAATAATTTTTCTTGATATAGTTGCATTATGGCCTGTTTTACAGGCATTGTTTTACCAGCAGAAGGAGGATAGCTTACGAATACATCATATTGATTATTATAGATTGCACTATAAATTTCTCTTTGTCGATTATTTATTTGTGGTTTATTTTTAGGAGTCTGTACATTATCTACAAAATCACGAGATTTTGTATATCCAGCAGCAACATGTTGATCAACTATATCATCACTGATATCATAATTATCACTGCCAAGTCCATACAAACTTTCAATAATTAGTTTATTAATCATGATGCTGTAGCGGAATAAATTGCGGAAATAGCATCTAGAGATGGTTTATAAATTACTCCAGAATAAGATGCAATATCTTTCCATTTAGATTTATTTATTGTTGGATTTAATTTTTGACGGACTTCTTCTTTGGCTTCATTCGTAAATACTGGTAATACTGCTACAGTATCTCCATCAGAATTGCATTGTAAAATCATAGATGAATGTAAGAAACTACGCACATGTTCATCATCCATAGTTAAATCATATGCTATTTTATCTTCAGTTGATTGTATTACTATATCACCAATTTTAATATTAACAATATTTGTATTATTATAATCTTTAAAAATTACTTTTGTACTATTAATTTTTGATATCCATGGAATTTTGTTAAGTGATCCATCAAATGCGAAATTAATTTTAATAAATTCATAATTATTGTTAATAATATCTGACATACTTAATTTTTTATAATTTGAAGTTGATTTATCATATACATAACATGAATTATTTTCAGAAACAGTAACAATCGTATTATTAATAAACATATTCACTAAATTTATATTATTATGTATTGACCATCTTTGGATTTTAGAATATTGAAGCTCGCCAGTTGATTCATTCATTCCAATTGAATATACTTCATCATTAACGAGAAAATCATAAATTTCAATATTATTTCTAATTCTTTTTTCTATCAATGATAAATCATGATTAGTATAAAATGTATCTATAGATTCAATATGTTGAACGTATTCATCGTTTTCATTTTTTGTATAAGTAATAATATTACCTTTTACACAATCTCCTCCTAATGGACCTAAATCCATACTATTAACATATGCAACACGTCCTTCTGTTATTATAGGAGTAGCAGAAAACCATGATTTACGTTGTACAACAGGATCTCGTTTACACATAACAACTGAATCGGATAAAAATTGATTTAATACGTTTGATAAACCTATTTTTAGATTAGTTGGAATAATATCTGGGTTTTTAATTAAATCTTTTACAAAATTAGAGAAACCATTATAATCGGTTCGTTCTTGACCAGTATAAGATTGTACTGCTAATAATACTTCAAGATTTTGTTCTTTTTTGAATAAATGATGAATCATAAATGGTTCAAAAATAGCAACTAAAGCATGCCATGGTAATCCTATATAACCCATTGGAATATTAGAATCATTAGTTAATACTAATCTAGTACTGTAATCCATTGATTTTTTTAACATAGTTCCTCTAAATAATCCTTTTTTACCAGTCATCTTTACTTTCTTAAAATAATCAACAATATCATTCAATTCCATTTGTATTTTACGAACAGTAATATTATCTAATTCATTAATTCCTGTTAGTTGTTGTACATAAATAATTAATTTTGAGTATAGTTCATTAATTTTTTCTTTTTCTAATTTTCCACCTTTAAAATTATAAATATCTATATCTCTATTAGCTGCTGGACTAACTAAAAATTTATTTATTAATATAAATTTTTTAGTATCGTCAATATATTGTGCACTATCTTTTTTATGATTATGACAAAATGAACTAAATTTAACATCATTAAATGTATTGATTAAAAATGTAATTCCGGTTTCTCCTCCAGCATCTTCAATATAACGTCCATCTTTAACTATGTATCTTCCTTTTTCTCTAACAATTTTACTCGTTTCATCTGATATTGTTGCAATCATATCAAAAACAATTGGATGAATAAAAGTTTGTTTTAAATCGATATATGCAAATTTTTCTGATCTACTTTTAGATCCAATTGGACCAAAAATTACTTCAGACCATAATCCATCATCATCATATTTTTTAAATGGTATTCTAAAAGATTTAACTTCCATTAATTTATTTTCTGTTATAAATCTTTCAATATTTAATAATTGTAAAAGCATGATTAAATCCAAAATATAAAAATAAAATCGCCCAATGGGCGATTTTATATTAATTATAAGAAATCGCCCATTTCAATTCTTGCTTGATCTGGGTTTCTTTTCCAATATGTATTATGTTTATAGGTTATCCAAGGTTCTACGATATTTTCTTCAATAATAATCGTATTATTTTTCTTGGATAAAATTACTTTTCGTTTTCTGGTTTGAAACCCAGAATTTTGCGACTCTTTAAAAAATAGATTTAATTTATTATCTTTACCGACAGTTCCAGAATATGCAAAAATATATTTAATATTTTCTTTATTTAATACTTCCTTAACTTCTTTTAGAGAGTAAGTATCTCTCAATACAAGCGGTATAACATTCATAATAAAACTTCCTCCGATGGTTGTTGAAGTATTAAATAATATACATATTTAACAAATAAAAAATAAAGTGTTTAATCTATATAATCCGTTTTATTAATTATGGAGTCTTGTTCAGATTCCATAATACTAAAAATACTACCAAGCGATAATATATCAAGTTCTTCTTTATTTAAATTTATTTTTAATATTTGAGCACATCCTTTGGTTTTATATAAATCAGTAGCTTTAAGTTTTATAGAATCATAATACTCTTTAGGTTGTTTAGAAGAACCGCCTTTAGAAGAATGAACAGAGGCTCGTAATATAGCGGCATAAATTAATTTACAATCAAATTTACCAGTTTTAGGATTAATTACTGGAAATTTTAATTGTTTAGGATCTAAGAATGCTTTAGGTCCATATTTTTTAAGCATTTCTTTTCTAACTTTAGTAGATTGTAATAATATTTTAATTTCATCGGGAATTGCATAATCTACTTTTTCAAGTATAGTGCTTATAATGTTTTCATTTAACATGAAAATCTCCATTAAAAATAAAAATGACCAATCGCTAAAAGCGATTGGTCTAAGAATATTTAATTAACCAAATGGATTTGATCCAAACCCAGTAAATCCATTTCCTAAGAAATTTGAATTTGAATCAGAATCATCAAAAGGAGATGAATCATCAATAACTTGTTGATTATTAAAATTATTTCTATTATCTTGCCTATTATTTTGTCTGTTATCTTGTCTATTATAAGATACTGTGTTTACAACTCGACTCAGTTCTAATTCAGCACCTTTTTTAAACAATACATCTAACATTTCACCTATAGAATATGCTTGATCTAATGTCAAAGTTAATTGTTTAACATTAGAATTAGACGCGAATGATAAAAATATTTGACGAACTGATACTGGTCCATTTTTAGTAGGTATTTCTTTCAGTGGTCCTTCTGTTATAGAAATAGATTTATTGCCAGTAGAAGATTTAGAAAATTTTACATAATTAACTGCTTTAGCATTTCCTAGAGAAGCTTGTTTTAATGCAAACGATAATCCAGCAATTTCATGTATACCATATTTTAAACTAATATTCTCTTGAAAATTATAAGTTCTTGCACCATTATCTCCAGATGCTCCTGGATTTAATGAAACAAAGAAGAAATATTCTGGTTTTATTGATTGGGCTTTTTCCAAATCTCGTATCAATTGAAAATTAACAAGATGATTTGAAGGAAATGAAAAATTAGCAATGCGCTCAATCGTTACTGGTTTATCCATTTAATAAATACCTATTTTAAAATATTTCAAGATAGTCTCTATGTGGTAATTGATCAATTATCTCTTCATTCTTTTGACGAATTTCTTGTATTCGTTGTTGAATATAATCAATATTTAGATCAATTTGACCAAATGGTGTTGTTAAATTATTATATTTGTTTCTGTTATTTAATACTAATTCAAATGCATCTAAAAGACACATAGACTTAAATAACTTATGATACATGTCTCCCGGTATGGTAAGAGGACTAGAATGTTCAATATTTAACTCTACAATAAAATTAGTAATACTTACGCTTTCGCTAAATCTTAAATAATTTGGTTTTATAAATTGATAATCATTTACGGTATTTAAAAATTGTGTCATATCATTAAAAGTATTACTCATTACAGTATCTGCAGGATTAGTTCCTATTGTAGCCATTAAATCTAATGATTTTCTATCGGCAGCATAGACACTTGCAACATCAATTAATGTAATATTGTTGGGAACTTCAATTTTATAAGTATATTCACTAAACATATTGGGGATTGTTACAATATTAGCATTAGTTAATAATACCCAATATTGCAATGGTATAATTTGAGAAAAATATGATAATGTTTGATCTTTAAAATAATTTACAAATTCATCATCAGTTATTTCTATACTAGAATGTTTAGTTCCTAAATTTGCTTTTACGTAATTTACAATATTATTCCAATTTTGGGCCATTATCTTCTATAGTTTCTGATAATACATTTGTAGAAAGAATCTCGTCCAATACTGATTCAAATTCATTTTTGCGTTTGACTTTAACAGTATATGGTTTACGAGTGTTACATTTATCACTATTCATATAAGAAATTATGCTAGTTCTTAATGTTTCAAAAAATTCATTATTATATTCTTGAATATTATTAATTATTTCGTGATTATCATTTTTGACAAAAACTAATCTTAACTCATAATCAATACTATTTCCAACTTTAGTTAATGGTTTAATTCCTAGACTTAAATCTACATCTTCTTCTACATCTAGAAATTTAATAACAGGAGCATATCCACTGCTACCTAATAATATTTTTCCTATAACTGTTTTTTTGTATCCTAAATCAACTAAATCACTAATTAATGTTTTTAATTGATCATTTATTTCTAAATAATTCATTGATTTCCCCTGGTTATTTGTAATTTTATATTTATATATAAAATATGAATATAATTCAAATAAGATCTAAAATTGATGGTGGGATTCTTTCAATTTGCCGTTCAAAAGAAGTAAGAGCTAAATTTGTTTGCAATTGTAATCTATATGGTTGAATATCATTAGGTAAAACGAATGTACTATTAAAATCATGAGGTAAATTATACAATTTAATCATTTTTATAACTCCGGCAAATCCCAAACCTTTTTTAACACCATCTATACCATCATTTTTATCTCCAGCAATAGCTAATACTAATGGAATATACTTACTTGTAACTATATTATCTGGAGTAAAACTTTTAGAAATATATTTTAATGCATTGTAATCATTATATAATACAGATTCAATTCTACTTTCTGATTTAATATATACACTAATTGCTTGGATTGTATTTTTAAATTGACAACATTGTAATAAATCTTTATCAACTGATAACACTATATTTAATGTATCTGGTTGTTGATTGAATTCATATTTCTTAATAAAATAGTATGGAACAAAATCGCTTTCATATTCATTTAAAAATATGACTTTACTTAATCCTTTTATATTAAATTGTTTATGTATTTCTTTAAAATAGTAATGTTTGATTTGATAATAAAGTTCTCGCTCTTCATCTGTTTCAATATAAGTTTTTGTTTCATTAGTTCTATTTGCTTTATATCTTTCGGATACTGATTTATTTTGTTCATTAAATCCTAGATCATAAAAAATACAAAATTTAGGATTAAAACGTTTATATCCTTGATATAAATTATTTAAAAATTCTTTTAATTCATAAATTAATAATGTAGGCATCTTTTTAGATTCTACATAGTCATTTAATTCAGATAGTATAACATCTCTGTTATAAAACCCTCTAGCTATTGAATTTAAATCAATAAAAATGACAACGTTCTTATAAGATTTAATAACATCATTAATTAAATTATAAGGAATTCGATATTTTAAATATTTCATTTTTGAAAAAACAAATGTAATATATTTGCGTAATCTTCATCTAAAGTTACCCAAGTTTCTGTTGATTGAATTGAGCATAACTTAAGTAGCTTATTAATTTTATCCATCTTAACTTGATATTCTAATGAAGGTTCCCATTCGTATTTATCTTTTAACTCTTGAATTGCAGCAGCTTCAGAACTTTTGGGAAAATATTTTTTACTCATTAATTTCTGAATTTTTGCAAGTCGAATTGTTTCTAACATTTCTATTTGATTTTCTATATAAAAATTACAAGCTTTTTTAACATCTTCAACTAAGAATTGACGAAAGGCTGTCATCAGGAGCATTCCTCGAAAGTAAATTATTAATTATTTCTAATCCGTCATTTAAATAACAGATGTATGCTTTAGTAAATCCTACATTAACTACCCTATGTGGTTCGGAAATGATATCATTTTGTATTAAAGCTTCAAGTATTCCGACATTTTCAGACCATTCTTTAATTGCAACTTCATTATATTGTAAGTCTTCTTCTATTAAATTTACTGTAGCGATTAAATAAACTTCATGCGTTACAGGATCTATTAATGAAATAGCAATTCTTTGATTATTAACATATCTACTATATACTACTTTATATTCATAGTTATGAAAGCGAATATTCAATATTCAATCTCTTCTTCAATTTTTGTCCAAAGAGGGGTGTTTTTTTGTGCATATTCATTAAAATAAGTTTCTAACCCGGTTTCTAAAATTTTACATTGATATTCTGAATAAGTTGTTAATCTACCATCACAATCAAATCCATCTGAAAATACGATAGCTTTTAAATGATTATCAATATAAGACCATGAAATACAATCTATTGAATTTCCTTCACCATTAAAATATCTTTTACAATGATGTAATGTTTGTCCTGGTTTTAATGTAATTTTAACAGGACTGTAAACATAATCCCAAAAACGAATATTTTTTAATTGTGTCATAATTCTTTTAAATCTTAAAAATTAAAAGATATTACTATATATACATATTAATAATTCTAATTATTTACCAAGAAATTTCATATGACCAATTACTTTACGAATTTTTAATTTTCTGACCCAACCAGGATTTAAATTAGTTGTTACAAAATATAAAGCATGATTGGTTATATCTTTTTCTCTTTCATAAACTTGTTGAGCAATTTGGAAACATTCATTCCACGCAGTTAGTTCTTTAATAAAAAATGTTGACCTACCGATAGTCCAACTAAATTGATGAGTTTGAAAAACTACATCATAAACTGTATTTGGAAATAATACAGTTTCAACTCTATTCATTACAACATGCCCAACCCAATGTTTACTTTCATCAGGTTCGCCTCTTGCTTCAAAATAAATACAACAAGCAAGACAATTGATTGGCTCTAATTTAAGATCAGCTTTAGTAAATTGCATAATAATTCACCAAAAATAAAAAGCCTAAGAAAATCTTAGGCTTTTGTTTAATTATAAAATTTTTATTGTATTAATTCTACATTTATCGATTATAGTTTCAAATGTAGGATCATAAGCCCTTAGATATTTTATTACTTGTATTTCTTCAAGCAATGGAGTAAGATTTCCAAATGAAAAATCTATAACATTTTTGCTATTATTTGAATTTTTAAAAGCACGTTTGCGTAATTTTAAATATTTATATATAAAATACGATCTGGGCCTAATTAAAGCTAACAGTTCATTAAATTTAGCTATGTCTGTTTTTGTTATATTATCATCAAACGTTTTTACTTTTATATTTTTAAATATTTTAATAAATTCTAAAAAATCTTTATGAAAAATGTGTATAGAGTTATGATTTGGATATAAAAATTGAAATATTTTTATTATTTTAGAAGAACACTGTTGGTTTAATTTATATATTATGGATTTATATGTAGTTAAATCAGTATTTATATCTATAGTTAGATCAATTTCTAATATATTTTTAAAATATTGTATTTTAATAACATCATTATTCGTTTTATGATCTTTAATTAATAGTTTTTGAAATGAGTTATATGTTTCAATCCATTTACCTGTTTTAAGATCATTTTCTCGAATAACTAAAAACATAAATGTCTCCTAAAATATAAATAGTTCATTTATTAATATATATATTTATTTTGTAGAACCAAAGCCATTTTCTCCTCTAGTTGTTTCATTTGAAAATTCTTCAACTATAGTATAATTCATATGATATTTTTTAATAATTAATGCTTGAGCAATATACTCTCCAGGATTAATTATAAGTTCATTAGCGGTCCGATTATAAATGCACATCATCAATGGACCTTGATAATCAGAATCAATAACACCAACAGTATTTCCTAATACGATTCCTGCTTTACATCCTTTTCCTGAACGAGGAGTCATAATCAAAACGTAATTTGGATCTTTTACCCAAATCGATAATCCTGTAGAAATAAATTCAGTTTTAAATGGATATATCGTAATTGGTTCGTCAATAGCTGCAAGTAAATCTAATGCAGCAGATCCTTCTGTTGCATATGTTGGAAGATCCCAAATTTTAGATTTAAATTTAGGATGTAAAAGTTTGATTTCAGTATTAAGAGTTGCAATCATTTTTCTTTACTCGGATATTTAATGGTTTGAAATTGAGCAGTGTGACTAACAGGAGTTTCGTGGGGATTAATTCTAGAAAATACATTAACTATATTAATTGGAACATAATATGATTTTAAATCAGTTTGATCAAGTGTGTATTTTCTATAAAATTGAATAGCATCTATATGTGATTCATAAACTTCAAATTTGTAAACAGCATCAGTTAAATCTTTTAAAAATGAATAAAAATTATTATTTCTTACTTTAGCCATTGATAAATCATCTGGGGTATAATAACTAGCATGTTTATTACTATCTGAACTTGTTTCTTTTAATTGTGCGATATTATTAGTAGTTTCACGAGCATTTTTGGAATCATAAATATATCCCTTTTCTGCTTGTATTGAAGGTTGTGTTACTTGAATTTTTTCTGCATTTTTATTCATTTTAAATTCTGATTTGCTATTTCTTGTGAAAGTAGCAGCTTTATCAAAATCAGGTCTAAATCCTTCTTGTCTATCGGCAATATGCACTTTTCCTTTAGTTCTTAGTGTTCTAGCAATATCATATTTATCTTCATCTTCAAATATATTCCAAGGCTCCCCTAAAGGTTCGCTTAAATCTCGTAAACGTCCAATCACTGGTGTTTTACTACTAGAATCAAAATCATCAAAAAAGTAATATGAAAAATTATTTAAAGGTTTATATGTTGTATGAATTACAGATGGTATCGTTAAATCATTTGCGCTTTTCATTAAAATATTTTCATATGCGTGTTTACTTTTATTTTTTTCTACAATTAAATGATCATAACTTATTGCTGGTTTCCCGAAGCGTTTTTGCATCCCATCTTCGAATTTTTTTAAAGCTTCATATGCTGTAATATCATTAAGTATTTTGTTAAAACTATTACCCAACATCATTTGATGTATAACTGTTTGAGCAATATATAAACTAACTGGAACTATCTTTGATTGGGATGTAAAATGAGTTCTGGGTAATGCATGAATTATTCTTCCAGTGTATGTTATTCCAGCAGGTAATTTTTCAAAACTTTTATTATCAATTGGTTTAGTTAAATCTGCTAGATTAAACATTACTCTTATTTCTGGAAATAAATTTTGTTGTAGATCTGCATCTATTTTTGCATAAAAATCTGGAGGCATTGCAAATGTAATTAATGAAAATGACGCCGCTTTCATTATGGGCATCCTAAATACATAAAACGAATTAATTGCATTTGTTCCAAACATCCAAGCTTCTAAATCTATTTTATATTCAAATTGTGAGGTACATTTAGCACCTTTTACGATAACTTCCGGTTCATATGCGATTTTACGCATTAATTGGGAAGAATCCATAGAATCAAATAAGGACATGATCTTTAACTATCTCTATTATTTGTTCTGTAGTTAATATCGATGGGTTAGTTTGAGGACTGCCTATAATTACTTTACTTCCTCCCCATCCCTGTTCTAATGTATTTATTTTAGATCGTATATTTTCTAAATTTATATAATTTTCTTTATATTGGGCAATTGTATATTTTATACCAAATTCTCTATTTGTTTTTTTACCAAATGCGTATTTTGTATTTTTTGCAATAACTATTGGAGCTTTTCTATAACCAAACCCAATAGCACCTCTGTATGTAGATTCAACAAATATTAATGAATTTGGAATAATAATTTTATATGTAGTAAAATTTTTTACATTACTTAATTTTTCAATTGCTTTATTTTTATATTTTTCACAATTTTCAAAAATTCCATTTATTAAATAATCTGACATTATTTTAATTTTATAATTTATATTTAAATTAATGTCTCCAATTAATGTTATTAATGATATAGGTAATCCATATTTAGTATAATGAGGAAAATGAAATCCATCATATTTATTATTTAGTTTCCATTCATTATCCATACCATGTTTATCTGATAGGGATAATGCTTTTAATCTTAAAATTAAATCACCAGTTAATTCAAATTTATTTTTTAAAACCATACTTACTAAAGCCATTGATGAAATGGAATCTAAATCTGATTTAATAGTGATTAATAGTATATCTAGAAAATCGTATGCTATTTCTTTAAGATCAAATTTTAAATTAAATACAGTTTCTAATGCTGTATTTTTATAATTATCACTACTATGTTGAGGATCAAAATTTAAATGACAAACTTGAGAAATATCTTTATCAAAAATTTCAATCCCAATAATAAAATATCCTTGAGTTTGTAATTTTTGTAAATAATTTATTTCTTTAACTTTTTGAGTTAAATCTATTTGTTTAAAATGTAATCTTGACATTTTTCTTTATTCTATATGTATATATTATTATAAAATAATAGGATGAAACTATGAGAATTTTTTCTTCATTTCGTGATTATTATGATACATTATCATTTCAAGACGTTCATGGAGTTCATTATATTAGAAAAGAAGAAGATTGTAAACTATATAAAAGTCAAATTAGATTTGATGCTGATATATTTAATCAACAACTTATTTTTAAAAAAACAAGTGACTTTTGGATAGCTACTGAAATAATAGCATTTTGTGGAAAATTATTTTTTCTATTTCGACCAGATTTAGCAAATTTATATATATCTAATCCATCAGATTATAAATTAGTTTGGTATACTCCCGAATTAATTATTCCAGAACTTATACCTCATATAAATTCAAAGTCAATAAAAACCCTATTAATAAAGAATGAAGATAAATTAATTCAAAAGCTTAAAAAATATACAAACCGAGCGGCTGATATAATAGATAATAATACGATTAACAATTTAGCTTTAGAATTTAATGCTCCATATTTTAAAATTAAACCTAGATATTATTCATTTATTTATGAAATATACCCAAATTTTGATAGTTTACAAAAGATAAAGTTTTATAAAGTAATGGATATTAATCAAACATATCAAGAAATTGATATGTATTTAAATTCAGTGTTAATAGTAAATAAAGAGTATCCTCAAATAACTGATAATAAAGTACTAATTGAAGCTAAAGGTTTTGATTTAAAAACTTCTTTTCGTCACCCAATTAAATAGGAGACAAAACAAATGGAAAAAATACTTAGATTTAAATCAGATAATGGGGTAGAATTCGATACAGAAAAAGAAGCTAAATATCATGATAACATGCTTAAATTTGAACAGTGGTATGAAAAAAACAAATTATATGGAAATATAGCTGGAAGCTGTGTTGATTGGGACGATTTGATAGATTGGCTTCAAAATAATCGTGCAGAAATAAAAAAGCTTCTAATTAAACTTAGGAATGGATATGAGTAAAAAGTCAATATTGATAGTGGGTTTATTAACCCGACATAAATAATATTGCAAAAAAAGCTAAGTAAAAAATTAATAGACAAATATGACATTTGTATTTGGACTTGTGATAAATCTGAAAGGCTAAATACTAAAAGTTTGAAAGCTGCAAGTTTGAAAGCTGAAAAAATTTATGCCATTATCAATAAACTTCCACATAATATTCAAGAAGTAATTCTTGGTTCAGGAAACCGAGAAAAGTATATAACACTAAATGGAGGGGCATCGCATTTGATTGAGATATTAAATGCGATAATAGTTGAATAAAATTAAGGCAGGAGAGTAAATACTCCTGCCTTTTTATTTATTTATTTATTAATTTCATAAAATCTTCTAATTTTAAGATTGGAACTCTATATGATCTTGCTTTAGTAACTTTTGAAGTAGTTGCTCCAGCGGAAACCAAATATGTTAAATTTTTAGTAACACTTTCAACAACTGTAAAATTAGCATTCATCGCTAAATCTCGATAATATTCTTTTTGTTTAGGGAAAGTACCTGAAAAACAGATAGTCCCTAATGATATATTTTGAATATCTTTAGAGTTTCTAATATTAAGCATATCCATTAAATCTAAAATTAAATCTCTTGAATTTGATAATTCTCGTACAACATCTAATGATCTAACATATCCAAACCCTGGAATTTCAGATAATTCTTCAGCAGATACATCTAATAATTCACTTAAAGTATACTGCGCTAATATCTGTTTACTTAAAGTTGTTCCAACACTTTTAATATTTAAACAAGCTAAAACTTTATAATCTTCTACAGATTTAACAACGTTATCAATTGCATTAAGAATATTATTAGCAGATGTTTCTCCAAAATCAGGGAGATCTACGATATCATCATATTCTAATGTTAAAATATCTAATATATTTTCAATATTTAAATATTGAATAAATTTATCAATTGTTGTTGGACCAATTCCCTCTATTCCTAATGTCTTTACAGATTCATATAATTGTTTGGAAGAAGTTCCAATACAGCTACTATTTGTACAATATAGTTCGGGTTCTCGATATTCTACTTTTGAACTACAATAAGGACAACTATCTATATTTATTGGTGTACGATTAGATCCTGCTGTAATTCCAGCAATATAAGGGATTACATCTCCAGAACGGACGATTTTTAATCTATCTCCAAGATGAACATCATTATCTATTAGCATTTTCGCATTATGTAATGTAACTCGTTGAATAGTTACACCATTTATAGTAACAGGGGTAATATTAGCAACTGGAGTTAATTTATGTTTACCAGATTGAAATGTAATACTTTCTAAAGTAGAATACGCAAAAATGTCTTCAAACTTATATGCTAATTTTCCTCTGGGATGATGCGCCGTTAAACCCAATGAATCAGAATAATTAGTATCTTTTAATTCAAAAACTATTCCATCTAAAGGATAGATTTTTTTTATTTTGTCTATATCTTGGGTAATAGATTTCCATTTTTCAAGAGTAAAATCCTTATAACTAACATTTTCTCCAATAAATTTATGATCTATAAATGTTAATTTAATTTTTCCAATTAAGTCAGTAATATCTTTTAAATTCATAATACCAGCAGCTAGATTTCTAGGACTGGCATATTTTCTTCCATCTTTTCTGGTTAATGTACAAGTAGCAAATCTATCTATTTTAATTACTATTTCACCAGTAATATTTTTATTATTTGTTTTACTTTCAGATTCTATTTCTAATAACGGAAATTTATTAGTTAAGTCTTCACCAAATTCTCCATCGCCTCTTGAAGCAAGGATATTTTGATTAGCATAATATTTTGCGCTAATACCATCATATTTAGGAGTAATAATAAATTCTTCGTCAGTATTTCTAGCAATTTTTTTCATCCAATCTTTAATACTTTCAAATGAAAATGCTTTTTCCAAAGAAAGCATAGGTACTGGATGATGAATTTTTTTATCATCACTTATTTGTGCATTAAACTCTACATCACTTAATAATATATTATCAGGATCGATAGATCTTAATGATTCAATTAGAAGATCATATTCAGAATCACTTATTTCAGGATCATTATCTACCCAATATTTATTTCTATGAAATATAATTTGATTAATTAATTCTTGTTTGGTTAACATAAAATCTAATCCTGAATGGAAGAAAGTTTTTTATTAAAGACCGTATTTATTATTTTTAATATTTCGATATCAAATAAAGAAGAATTTAAAATTTGTGTTTCTAAATTATTTCTTTCTTTAAAAATATCAATAATATAATTTTTTATATCTAAATCAGACTGTCCAATAGAATTTTGATTTATTGTAGGAGGTTGAGTAGTTAAAGAATTCATTAATGTTGAATAAGAAGGATTGTTCATTGTTTCTGAATTGTTCATGAGATGTTTCTGATTATTACATGTATTAGATTGTGTATTAAGTTTATTAATTACATATGCTATGTATTCATCATCTGTTAATGAAAATTCTTGTTCTAATTTATTATCTGGTTCTGTGTCTACAATTTTATTAGTTGGTTCTATATCTACAATGTCAACTTTTTCTAAAATTATTTCATTTGTTAATAATTGATCTACTGCAGAAGTAGCCAACGCATCTATAGTTTTTTCGAATGCTTTTATATAACTAGAAGGTTCTTCTGGAATTACTAATTGATTATCTACTGTGCTTAATGGGTTAATATTATAATAATTTCTTTTTTTAAATCCAATATTTCGCCGCATGATTAGTATCTCTTAACAAATAATAAAAGATCAATATTATATATACATATTAAAAAAATAATAGTTGGAACAAATTTAATATTTGTTCCAATGAGTGCAGCCATGGAAGGCAAACGACCCCCCAGCGAGTTGCGTAAGAACGGGATCGTTTACGTGGTTAAAGATACTAATGAATTAATTCATTAGTGATGGAGCACGAGCGCCAGGGCATCTGAGAACAGTTGTACGCGGCGCTTTCTGCTGTATTAGCGTGATTAATTATATTGTTGAATATGAGTATCCATCGTTGTATTGAAGTAACTTAAAGTTACGCCAATTAGAATCAATACTCATACCGTCAAATTTAATACTTAGCTGACCTCTAGATCGAATTGCAGTAATTCTTTCAACGTAAACTCCAGCA
>Ga0116188_1001373_pt1 | contig 21242 bp, 19 predicted proteins | sample AD_JPNTR2_MetaG_FD_89807 | JGI IMG/M metagenome (GOLD analysis project Ga0116188, IMG submission 89807) | Active sludge microbial communities of municipal wastewater-treating anaerobic digesters from Japan - AD_JPNTR2_MetaG | ecosystem: Engineered > Bioreactor > Anaerobic > Digestate | place...
ATACGTGGTATCACTGCCTACGTTACTGCCGGTATTAATCAGGATTATATGATGGCATCTGAAAAAGGAGATAGGCAGCTTGCTAAATCCTACCATGAATGTGACTATGGGATTGAATATGCCTATAGCAAAGATTCACTGAATAGCACTGCTGGTATAAAATACACACAGTATCCATTCTATGACAGCTCAGGTGCAACCGTTGACCCTTCATTTATTGAAGCATATGTAATAGCAAGCTACACTGCATTTCTTGTGCCCACTATAGAAGTTTACTATGATTACTATGTTGAAGAAACGGCTGATAAAACACCCGTCAACCAGGACATTTATGCAAAACTTACACTTTCCAAGGATTTAGTAAATGCAGATAATTTTACATGCAAAACCGGTATATGGGCAGCATATTACAATAACGCATACCTTGACAGAAAAGGCTTCAGCGATGCAGGAATAACCTTATCAACATCATATGTATATGAAAATGTTACATTCTTTTCTGCTTTGAACTATGCACGGACACTTTCAAAAGACTTTTATATTTTGTACGATAGTGATGGCAATGGTAAAAGCAGTGAATTAAAAAATCACCTATGGGCTGATGTAGGGGTAAGCAGCAGGTTGTAAAAAAATCTCTTGACGGTGAATCAAATTTGAATAGTGTGCCTTTTATCAATACAGCAAAGGTGTGTTATGGATAACTATCTCAAAGTATCAACAATTAAACGCTTGATGTTTAATGTAAAAACCCGCTTATACTGGGAACTATCGTATAAGAAAAAGTTTGCCTCCATTGCAGGCAACCCCATTGTGTGGGGATTGTGGAACATTGATATTTATGGACCAAATATACACCTTGGCAATAATGTGGTTTTTTTAGCTGCCAATGGCAGTAAAACCGCCTTAACAACCGTACGACTTGCGGGTCATGAAGGGCGTATTGATATAGGGAATAACGTACTTGTGATGAACGGCGTGCGAATAAGCAGTGCCTCACATATCGTTATTGGCGATGACTGCATGTTAGCTAACTTTTGCTACCTTACCGATGCTGACTGGCACGATATACATGACCGCACCAACCCTGTGGGCAAGACTGCACCTATTATCCTTGAAAAAGGGGTATGGATTGGCGATTCAGCCATTATCTGTAAAGGAGTGCGCATTGGCCAGAACTCAGTAGTTGGTGCAGGTGCCGTAGTAACCAAAGATGTGCCACCCAATGTGGTTGTTGCTGGCAATCCTGCACGGATTGTAAAAGAAATTGATCCCGATAAAGTTGTGACACACAGTACTCTTTATCATAAGGTGGGAGCGCCTCGTATATGAGGATATGCCTTTTGTGTTATCGTGCCAACCCTTTTTGCGGTGGTCAGGGTATATACCTTAAATATGTAGCAGAAGCTTTTGCACGGCAGGGGCATGAAGTGCATGCCATCGTTGGTCCTCCCTATCCCCACCACATGGATCATGTTACTATCCACTATATTGAAAATAATCAGTACTATATTAAAAAAGGCGTTGAATGTATCACGTATGATAATCCATTTGATATTTTTCATCCCATTAATGCCTATGAATATATCCATTCACGGCTTGGGGCCTTTCCTGAAATAAGCGGATTCAGTTACCGCGCATTTTTTATGGTGCGAAAGCTCCATGAAAAACTCCATTTTGATGTCATCCACGATAATCAGTGTATTGGCTATGGACTGCTATTCATGAAAGCACTGGGCATTCCTGTAATAGCCACTATCCATCATCCATTAACCATTGACTTAGAAAATGTTTTAGAACGTGCTTCATCATTCAAAAACAGAATGAAAGGAGTCATGTTTTATCCCATCCTTATGCAGCAAATTGTGTCAAAACGCCTTGACCACATCATCACTGTTTCAGAGGATTCCAAACACAGAATAACAAAAGATTTTGGTGTTCCTCCACACAAACAGTCAGTGGTATACAATGGACTTGATACTTCAATTTTCAGAAAATTGCCGTATGTAAAGAAAAAACACAATAAGCTTTTATTTGTGGGTAATGTTGAAGACGGCAAGAAAGGATTTGTGTATTTGCTGAAGGCTTTAACCCTCATACAGAGTAATGCCACACTAACCGTTATTGATGGTGGTGCTCCACACCGTCGTATCACACAGAAACTTGTTGATACACTTGGCATGCGCAACAAAGTAGAATTTGTTGGTGCCGCATCAACTGATGAACTGGTACATCACTATAATGAAGCTACCATAGCCATTGTTCCTTCAGTGTATGAAGGATTTGGATTTCCTGCAGCCGAGGCTATGGCATGCGGCACGCCTGTTATTGCCAGCGACGGTGGTGCACTAAGGGAGGTGGTTGGTGATGCAGGGATTGTTGTACCTGCACGGGATGAGGTAGCACTGGCCAATGCCATCGATAACCTGTTGCAAAATAAAAAGCTATTACAGGAACTATCGCATAAAGGAATTAAACGTGTACAAACACATTTTAACTGGGACAATGCTGCGTTACAGATGGCAGCTATTTATCAAAAGGTTATTGCCAGTTACTATCGGTAATCTGTTATTTTTGTATTTTTAGGTAGCTTTAGCTCAGCCACAGTATCAGGCACTGCTTCATTTATCATGTACTGCTGCATGGTTACCTCAAATGTTGTTTTGCCATTAACATCAACAAACCGTAATGCTTTACAGGTAAACATGTTATTATCTATCTTAGGTTTTAAAAAATATATTTCATACCGGCTGTTGGTGCTCTTTACCACAAACAAAATTTTACTGGGGACATTGTCTTTCATAGATATAGTCTGATGCATTGTGTCATTTTCCAGTAATATAAATTGTTCGCTATCAGCTTCAAGCGCCTTTACACTATAATAATTTTTTAAAAGCGGTATCTTGCCAATCAACAGATTGTCTATTAGTTCAACATCAATATTAAATGGGAGAAAAGAATATACAGGGAATTTATTATAGTCAAACACTAAAAGATTGTTTGCAATTGGTTGATAAATATAAAGGGTATCATTATCTCGCACCACCACGCTCAGCTGAGTTCCAAATACTGAATCAACAATTGACATTTTTGCCTTCCTTGCATCCACATTATAGAGCAGTTTTGCTGATGACTTGAAACCTTCTTTAGATATATTTTCTATTCGCAACGATGCAATCACTGTATGAGGCAATGTAGCATTTAATTTTATTATTTCTTCTAAGAGCAGTGTTGCACTTGTTTCCTTTTTTTCTGTTTCTTTTACTGGTACAGAAGTACACCCATACAAAACAACCAGAGATAGTATTACTACTATGTAGCAGTTATTTTTACTTTTCACATTCATATTACTATTACTTCCCTTTATGAGTATCAATCTTTTTTTGCACTTCCGGTTTTGGATCAAGTTTATATGCTTTGTTCCAGTACTCCAGTGCTTTGTCCGGCAATTGCAGGGCATTGTAGGCATCGCCAATATGTTCATACACAACTGCGTCAGGATAGCCTTCAAGCTCTAATTCCTGTGCTGCTTCTAACAGTAAAGGCAATGCATCATGATATTTCCCCATTTTGAAATATACCCATCCCAGTGAATCTAAATATGCTCCATTTGTAGGTTCACTTTCCAGCGCCCTGTTAATGAGCATTAACGATTCATCCAAGCGTATGTTGTTATCAGCATATAAGTATCCTAAATAGTTACAAATCCTTGCACTTTTCTGTTCATTGTTGCAGGCTTCCTGTAATACGGCGATAGTATCCTGTACTCGTTTCTGTTTATCAAGAGCAGATGCCAGGTAAAAATAATAGGTTTCCGACTTTTTTAAATCAACTGCCTTTCTGAGCATATCTTCTGCATCAGGATAATTATTTTTTTGCATATACACCAGACCTTTAAAAAAATACGCATCAGGATTTTCTTTATCCTGGTTTTGGGCTGCATTCATATATTCAAAAGCCTTTGTATAATCCTTCAAAAGTGCATACAGATAGCCAATTCTTAATAAAACGTCATTTTCTTTTTTCATGGAATATGCAATGGTATAGTAATAGATAGCTCTGTTCAGTTGATTGGTATCTTCATATAATTGTCCTAAATACAGATATGCCTCATATATTGATGGGTCATTAGTCAAAGCCAGCGTGAACATTATTGTTGCAGCTTCATAATCTTTTTTCTGATACAGCATTACACCCGCAGTATAAAAGTTTGCTGCAGCAGTAGCAGTATCATGTTTTCTCATTGCAATGCGAGCCAGTGCAATATACGGCATATCAAGAGACGTGTTCATTCTATTAAGCTTTTGTGCCAGCTCTCTGGCTGCATCGTCATTGTGCAGCAGTTCATTATACATCATCCGTGCCAGCAATCCTTCCGAGCTTCTGTGATTAATGGCTTTCCGCAAAACAGGCAACGCTTTCATATCTTCATAGATATAGTATATTCTGCCTGCATGCAATATTGCTTTCAGATCATTGGGATATCGTTCAAGATATTGTATAATATAACTTATTGCCTGTTTTATATCACCTTTCTCCAGATTCAGAAGCCCCAGTATATACAACATGGAATAATTTTCCGGATTTTCATTATACGCTTTTAAAAAATAGTGATACGCTTTTTTAAATTCGCCAAAACTATAATAGATGTGCCCTAAATAATAATATGATTGTTCTTTATAGTACGATTCAATTGATTCACATTCGCTCTGTTCTATAACTTTTAAAAAATGATATCGCGCTCTGACATTCTGTTTTAACTGTGAATAATAGACGGTTGCTACATTAAAACGTACACGGTACAGTTCAGGCCTTTTCTGCAACAGCTTTTCAAGAACCGTAACGCCTTCATCAGCCTGGTTCAGATTCATGTATACCGAATACTGCAACACATACGGCTTATCCCAGTTTTCATTTACTGCAATTGATTTGCTGGCATATTCTATTGCCTTTGCATAATCATACTGATAATAATAACATTCTGCAATCTGATAGTAAATAGCATCTAACTGAGTACCTTCTTTGCTGGCTTCTTCAAAGAGTTTGATAGCTTCAGTATATTTTTTTTCATTTTTTAATAGTAATGCCTTGCTGTACAGTTCAAACGATGTTTCTTTATATACTGGCCTGGCAATAGTTTCAGTCTTTGTATCTGGTAAAGAACTGCATGCAATGGCAATAATCATAAGAAGCGGCAAGAATTTTTTCATGGCGATAGTTCCTTTTAATAACCTTTTAGTATTTCCCGGTACACAATGGATAGTATAATTTTCCGCATATGGTGTCGGGGATATGCGATAATACCTATGTATGTGTACAATACCATGCACACATTAACGTATATAACAATATATACTATTTATGGTAACTGTCAAACATAAAACATCGATATAAATCGTCATGGAATAATTTTGTAACAAAAACAAAAGGATTGATACAAAAATACTTTGCAAATGCCTCAATATTTTGTATATTATACACTGCATGCATTTAAAGGCAACATACAGTTCAATGAAAGTAAGGAATATGTTAGAACATTAAAAACTTTTCAGGAGGTAACACATGCTTTTGGGAATTGACCCCTTATACTGGATGATGATGGCACCTGTTCTTCTAATTTCACTGTGGGCTTCGTTCAGGGTAAAAAGTGCATTTAACAAATATTCTCAAATTCCATCACGATCCGGACATACAGGAGCAGATGTGGCACGTATGATTTTACAGCAAAATGGATTATCACATATCCCGGTTGAAGAAACCACAGGTTTTTTATCAGACCATTATGACCCCATAAAGAAAGTAGTCAGGCTTTCACCTGAAGTATATAATAGCAATTCACTTGCTGCAATTGGTGTGGCAGCACATGAAACTGGTCACGCTATTCAGCATGCAAAACTGTACAGGCCTCTTGTTCTGCGTAATGCCATAGCACCAACCGCGTCCATTGGTTCAAACCTTTCATGGATAATTATTTTTGCAGGCTTTGCTATGGGTTCATTAGGGCTTGTTAAACTGGGAATTTTGCTTTTTAGCCTGGTAGTATTCTTTCAGCTTATTACACTACCGGTAGAATTTAATGCTTCATCACGTGCAAAGGAAATTTTACAAGGTTATGGCATTGTGAGTTCAGGGGAGCTTGCAGGGGTTAGCAAAGTACTATCCGCTGCTGCAATGACGTATGTGGCTGCTGCAGCATCAGCAATAATGACACTGTTGTATTTCCTCATAAGGGCTGGACTCTTAGGTGGTAGAGACGAATAAAAAAAGGTTATAAGAAATAAGATGGAGTGAGCATATTAAAAACCTGGGTCAGAGTAAGGATATGTAATTGATAAAAAAATAAAATTGCAGGCTCTCAAGCGCTTGAGTGCCTGCGGTGTTGTAACAAAATACAGAGTTAGAAATATTTAATGATTTGAACGGCGAGATCCTTCGTCGTCCCAAAAAGAAAGGGACTCCTCAGGATGACATAGTAGATAGTACGTTGTGATCTGTAATAACGTTGATTTCACATCACATAGAAAAAGCGGACATTTTACGTGAGAAACGGCAAAATCCTTCATCGTTTCAAAAAAGCTGTGACTCATCAGGATAACGGTATGAGTGACAAGTCAGGACTTGCAATGACGTTTGGTTGCACGTCACTGCAAGCTAAGCGTGGCAGTCGGTCACCTCGATACTCGTGCTTCGCACGCACTCGGTGGACGAACACTCACTACACACATTTCACGTCCACTCAGTGATTGGCTTCGTATGCCCGGTCCTCTGGTGTTTGTACTAGCATTTATATCCAAACAATATGATCCGCTAACCTCAACTCTTGATACCATGGTTTTAAATAATCCCCATAAATATATAAAACAAAAGTTACAACACTAATTAAATTGTTGACATATTTATTTTGTTCTTATATACAAAATTAAAATCAAAACGATTTGTTTCAGGAATATGATGAAAGTTCCCGGTTCAGTACAGGTACTATCAATTCTCATAGTATGCTTGTGGATTACTGGTTGTGACACAGGTGATCCTTTTATTGACATTCACTCTGACTGGAAACTGTATTCAGGAGACAACTACTCCATTGCACAACCTGAATTCGATGATTCTTCACTGCAATCAATTAACCTTCCCGGGAAACTATCGCCAAAAAAATCCAGGCAGTATCTATGGCTAAGAAAATCAGTTGTTATTCCAGATTCATTTAAAAATTATGATATTGCTTTTGTTTTAGGAAAAGTGTGGGATGTTGAGCAGACATATTTTAATGGTTATAAAATTGGATCTGCTGGGAGTGAATATCCTAACTTTCATTCAGAATGGAACAGCTTCAGGTACTATGTAATTCCTTTGCATATTGTTAAATACAACCAGCCAAATATTATTGCCATACGAGTATTCAGTAATCAGAATGCCGAATACAATGGCGTGCCCTTAATTACTACACTTGCTAATGCCAAAGTAATAAATTTTTATCGTTCATTACTTGCAGAATATATACCACTTGCAACCAGCTTCCTTACATTCCTGTTAGCTATTATTGCCCTGTACTTTTATTTTAAAAACAAAGATGTGCTTACATTATATTTTGCAATTGTTTCCCTCCTGTGGTGTATAAGTGCAATGCATTTTTATTTGCCACATTACTGGATTATGGACTTTAATACACAGGATAAAATATACTATGCGCTGACTGCAGTTATTGCGATAGTTGTATACTTCTTCTTTGAAAATGTGACAGATAGCTTGAACAGGACACTCAGGATTATTATTACAATTGCCGCTGCATGTATGATAATTTTAAGCCTTTCTGCTACTGAACATGATCCCGTAACAGGCTGGCGATTCCAGGTTATTGGATCATTTGGACTTATTGTTCAAATACTGTGGGGAGCACTTATTATAAAGGGTATACGAAATAATAAAAAAGAAGCACAAACTCTATTAATCCCTTATATTTTTATGATGATCTGTGTGGGCCATGATTCACTTGCAGTATCAGGGATTTTTTATACCAACTTTTTCTGGATAAATTTGGGGTACCCCGCATTAATTATAGGCATTGGCGCAATATTGTCACAACGCTCTGCAAAACTGGCACAGGAACTGCTTGAATCAAAACAATATATTGAAAAGAAGAATGCTGACCTGATACAGATAGTACAAAAAATCAATCAGTCAATTGGGGAATTACAGCATGTAGCAAAGGAAGTTGAAAGTTCTGCACGTACTTTGCAAAATAGCATGCATGATCAGACCACCAGCATTGAACAAACATCAGCAGCCCTGGAAGAATTTTCAACCACGGTAGACATCATTGCTTCTAATTCCAAGCATCAGGATACAATTCTTAATAAAAATAGAGACCTGTTAATGGAATTAATTAAAGGTATTGGCCATATTACCGATGCAGCTAAAACAGCAGTCAAACTGAGCTATAAAAGTCAGGGGCAAACAGCTGTAACAAAAGAACACCTTTCTGAAGCACTTAAAGGCATAGAAAAAATAAAAAACTATTCGGACACCATATTAACAATAACCGAAACCATTAATGATATAGCTGAAAAAACCAATCTGTTATCACTTAACGCTTCAATTGAAGCTGCACGGGCAGGCGAGTATGGGCGCGGTTTTGCCGTTGTAGCTGATGAAATTGGGAAATTAGCAGATAGATCCTTAGAACAATCAAAAAATATCCAGGCAATCTTATCGGACATAGTTACTGATATTGAAAACCAGACAATCCTTATGGGCACAGTTGTATACTCAAATGAAGATGTTGAACGCTCTGTTTATATGGTTAATCATGCAATAGACACAATCCTTGATTTTTGCATATCACAGGAGCAATTAACAAAAAGCATCGAAGAAAATATGGCACTTGTATTGCAGGGTTCTTCGCAGATTACAAGCGCCACACAGGAAGAAAAAATAACTATTGGAGAGATTAGTTCAACAATACAGCAGCTTGTTACCATTACAAATGCCGTATATGAAAATACCGAAATGTTAGCAAAAACCCTCACAAAAATCCTGTCACAGATTGATATGCTTCAATCCGTAGTCCAAACAAAAAACAATTCTTAAGAAAGGATTATATTACTATGAACTATCGCCATTATAAAAAAACAACACTATTATTTTTTATACTGTTAGTTGCAATTTTTCTTTCACTGATTATTTTTTTTAAAGCATTTTATCCTTGTCCCTTATCCACCATACCATCAAAAACTACAGAACATGACTTTTTACAGTACTTTGACCATCGTATAAAAGTTTTAATGGGAAAATATGAAATTCCTGGAGTAAATATTGCTATTATCAGGCAAGGGAAAATATTGTGGGCGAATGCATACGGCTTTGCAGACAAAGAAAAAACAATACCCATGAAGCTGGAAACAACTTGCCGCGTTGAGTCAATTTCAAAATCAGTTACAGCGTGGGGTATTTTAAAACTGGTTGAGCGTGGAGCTATATCTCTGGATGAACATATTATCAAACATTTGAAAACATGGAAATTTCCACCATCTGCATTTCATCCTGAAGCAATAACCATACGGCAGTTATTAAGCCACAGTGCAGGGCTACCCCTGGGTACAATCGGTTTTATGTATTTTTTTATACCTGAATAAAATAAAAACACCTAAAAATATTTTCTTAATATATTGACAAAAGTGCTACTTTTTTAAAGTATTCTATAATATTCTTAATATTCTTACTCTACAGGGGATAGGGTCCCCCGTTAAACGCCTTCCGGCTGATGGCTCCTACTGCATGGCAGTAGGTTTTTTATTTTACCTGCGCCAAATTTTTTAACTATACTCTATGGAGGATTTTATGCTGACTATGTTTGTAGTAGCGTCGGTGTGGCTTGGTTTAGCAGTTGTTTCCACTCTTATTGCCAACACATACTTTTTGCCTGAACATCTACTTGAAGCCCCAATGGCAGATGAGGAAATACCTCAATTAGATGGACTAAACGGCGCAAATAATACATAATTATACACTATACCATACTGCATAATGTGGTATGGTATAGTTATAATGTAAAAAAACTTTTGACTTTTATATATGTACATTATATACTGTGAGATGTAATTCGATATTGATAGCAACGAAACATATACTATACTATACAGGGTCAGGGGATTGTTATGTGTGATACCATTGTTGCCACCAGTAAAGCCACTGCTGACGGCAGTGTAATCTTAGCCAAAAACAGTGACAGGGAAGCAAATGAAGTACAGTTATTAAAATATATTGCCAGGCGAAACTGGGGCAATGAAACAGCCGTTCAATGCACCTATATATCCATACCGCAGGTAAAAAGCACACATGAGATATTAATTTCAACCCCATTCTGGATGTGGGGTTGTGAAATGGGGGCAAATGAATATGGCCTTGCTATTGGGAATGAGGCTGTATTTACCAAAGAACCCTATGAAAAAACCGGACTTTTAGGTATGGATATTATGCGTCTGGCTTTGGAACGCTGTAAAACTGCATATGATGCACTCATGCTTTCCACCGAACTCATAGAACGCTATGGGCAGGGTGGTAATGCTGGAATGGAACATAAATTATATTACCATAATTCATTTATTTTTGCTGACCCTAACGAAGCCTATGTCCTTGAAACTGCTAACAAACACTGGGTTGCAATAAAAGTTGATGGTATACGCAGTATTTCTAATGGATTAACCATAGAAGAGGAATACCACTATTCATCAAAAAATATTGAGGATTATGCCCGCAAAAAAGGATATCTAAAAAAAGGCAAAACCTTTAACTTTAAAGAGTGCTTTTCTGATTGGTTTTATACATACTTTTCACGATGTGCTGCACGGCAATCACGGACAACACGTTGTGCAATGCAACATTCTGGATCCATAACACCTCAAAGTATGTTTGCATTTTTACGTGATCATGGCAGCGACCATGAATATATTTCACCAGATAAAACTGATATGGGAACAGTGTGTATGCATGCATCACTACTTCCTACCCGTCCAAGCCAATCCGTTGCTGCATTTGTTGCCCATCTTCGCAAAGACACTCCAGTCTTTTGGGCTACTGGCTCGTCAGGAACCTGTACAAGCGTCTTCATGCCATTTTATCTTATTGGAAAAGAAATAGATTATTTCCCGGCAAATGAAACAAGCACTTACTCACCTGACGTGTACTGGTGGATGCATGAAAAGATTCACCGTCAGGCCATTTTCAAATGGGATTATTTCCAGAGAACTATCGCCCCTGCTATCCATACACTTGAAGATGAATTTATTAAAAAAGAAAATGAACTGTACAAAAAGAAGAATACCAGTAGCCAGAAGTATTTTGATTTTTCAAAACAATGTGTAGAAAAGGTCATTGAACTTCATGATCGCTGGGATAAGGAACTGAAAGCAGCCCCGGCATCCCCAACAAAATTGTCCTTTAAGCTATTCTGGAATGGACAGACAAAAAAAGCCATGATACCCCTGTAATTACAGCATGGGGAAGATATATTTTTCTATCAGCTCAAAGTTCTTTTTAACGTTGCTTTTTCCAACCACTATATCCATGTGCCCGGGCAACAGGTATTCAATATCAAGTTCTTTCATTCGTTCAATACTTTCTTTCAGCAATGCACTGCTGCCGCCAGGAAAATCTGTTCGGCCTACACTTTCCTTGAATATCAGGTCACCACATACAAGCACTTTTTTTGATTCCCAGTATAAACAAACTGAACCTGGTGAATGCCCTGGCGTTTTATACACCTGCAAAACCTCATTGCCAATCTTCCAAGGGCCTTCTTCCAGCTCAATGTCAAATGTAAATTGTGGAAATTTCATGCCAAACATGGCAAAAAACTGAGGGCCAATTTCATTTAAAAAAGCTATCTCCTCTTTATGCATTGCAACTTTAGGACCTTTGCCCATAAACTGCTGGCATCCTTCAAAATGATCAGGATGCGAATGGGTTGCCACAATATACGCTATTTTCTCAGTATCAATTCCATCCTTTTTCATATCCGCAAAGCGCATATCCACATACTTTGCAAGGCCTGGATCAATAAACATGTTGAAAGGATCACCTAAATAAAATGTATTGCAGTTATTTTCAAAAACCCCGCGCCATATATATGCATACACACCATCACATACTTTCATACATTACTCCTGAATCTGTGAAAAATCAATAAGTGTGGTAAACAGTGTCAAAATATACTGTAACATTCCCAACCTGTTGTCGCGAATCGAAGTGTTAGCATCCATCACCATGACTTTATCAAAATATGTATCTATAATCTCTTTACCTTCAATAAGCAAAAGGAACAATTCTCTATACTTGTTTTCTGCAATATATTCTTTTATGGTTTTTTCCTTATTGTTGAAAAAACTATATAAACGTTTCTCTTCATCTATTATCAGCGCATCGGGATTAAATGAAAAGACATAACCAGGATTCTTTTTAACAAATGCGCTGACAATATTGTTCATGCGTTTGAATGCAATCAAAAGATCACCAAAACGCTTATCCTTACGGAATTCATGAATGCTCTGAGCCCTGAGAAACAGCTCATAGTAATCATAACAGCCAACTGCTAAACATGCATTAACCTCATCAAAGGCAAACTGCTTTTCATATAAAAATGTCTTGGCTCTGCCATTAATAAACTCAAGTATTGGTTCAACATGCTTATCCCCATTACTATATTGCGATGAAACTTCCCTGAATACGTTTGCTAAATCAAGATGGATTGTTCGTTCAACAAGCATATCCACAATTGCAGCAGCTTGCCGTCGCAGTGCATATGGGTCGGCAGAACCTTTGGGGATATTTCCAACAGAAAACGAACCAAATATGTTATCAATTTTTTCAGCCAGCGAAACAACAATACTCACAATATGTTCCGGAAGCACATCCCCCTGAAAACGCGGCCTGTACTGGAAATCAATAGCCTGCGCCACTTCTTCATCTTCGCCATCAAGCAGCGCATATATTTTGCCAATTTGCCCCTGCAGGGACGTAAACTCAAACACCAGTGCTGTCGTCAGGTCAGTTTTGGATAGCATGACAGCACGCTGAATCTTCTGGGTAATTTGCGTATTAAGCGATAACTCATTGCAAATAACCTTTGCTATTGTTTGCATCCTTTCAACTTTATCGTAGATAGAACCCAACTCCTTATGGAACAGGATGCTTTTAAGCATATCCACTCTGCCTGCAAGCGGGACTTTACGGTCTTCTTCAAAGAAGAAACGCGCATCTGAAAACCGTGCTCTAATTACACGCTGATTTCCCTTTACGATATGCTCTGTTGGTGGGTTATTTGATATAACTAAAAATTTAGGAAGTAAATTCCCTTTACTATCGCGCACAGCAAAATATTTCTGGTGCTCCTTCATCTCAGTTATCAGTACGATATCAGGTATAGATAAGAATCCTTCATCAAAGCTGCCTATTACCACATATGGCATTTCTGTTAAAAAGGTAACAGTGGTAAGCAATTCATCATCCTCAACAAGCACACCACCCAATTGTTTTGCTGCATTTTGCAATTGTTCATGAATTATAGCTTTTCGCTTATTATGATCAACTATGACCCCGTTGTTTTCCAGCGTGGGAATATACTCGTCACATCGTGATAAAGGTATCATACGGTTATACTGTATATAATGACCTCGCACCTTATTGTCAAAATCAATGCCATCTATTGAATAGGGAACCACTGCATCATTAAAAAGTACGCATATGTAGTTAACTGGCCGCGGGAATGATACACGTTTAACGTTCCAGCGCATCCGCTTTGGAAAATTTAGCTCATTAATAATCTTTTCAATAATAACAGGAATAATTGTTGTAGCAGGTTGTGCTTCAACTTTACGCTTTGCATAGATATAATCACCTTTGCTGGTCTTCTGTATGTATGTATCCTCAAGTTTAATTTTATTTCCTTCAAGAAAACCGGTTAATGCCCTGGTTGGGTTACCCCTGTCATCATAGGCTGCTTTTACCGAAGGACCTTTGAGTTCCTCATAATCTTCCGACTGACTATCGGCCATGTCATATACCAGTATTGCAACACGACGTGGTGTTGCATACACCGTACACTTCCCAAATGCAATGCGATATGACTGTAAACCTTCTGTTACAATTTTTTCTACCTGTTCAATAGCTGATGGGATATACCCTGCTGGAATTTCTTCAGTGCCAATTTCGCATACAAAATTACAGTTAGCCATACTTATGTCCTGTCAGTGAATATATTTGGTATTATATTATTTACGTTTCTTTTTTAACTCTGCATATGGATTAATGTGCTGCCCTTTACGGATTATCTCAAAATGAAGATGTGGTCCTGTTGAATTGCCGGTATTGCCACTTTTTGCAATAATCTGTCCCTGCTTAACATACTGCCCCTCACGGACAGTTATTTTTGAAAGATGCCCATATAAGGTTTTATCGCCACCAGGATGAGTAACCACTACCACCTTGCCATACCCCCCCAGCCAGCCTGCATAGCTTACCCGGCCATATTTGCTTGCACGCACCCATTCATAATTAGCCCGCACATCAATCCCCTGATGAAACTGGCTTTCACCATAGAAAGGATCCTTGCGCCACCCATAACCGCTGGTAATATTCTTTGTGTGCACAGGCCATAAAAATCCTTTAAAAATATCCAGTGGTTTTGCATCGGGAATAAAAATGTCCTGCCCAATATTTATAAAATCAGGATTTGCAAAGCTGTTTTCTTCAACAATCTTGTTTATTGCCACATTATATTTTTTTGCCAGAGCGGGTAATGTTTGACCACGCTGTACACTTACCAGCAGACCATCTTTGTTTGGTATCTTTAAAACTTGACCTACATGAACCAGGTCATACGATTCCAGCCTGTTGCAACCGCAGATAGTATCCATGGATACGCCATACATCTGCGCAATCTCACTTAATGTTTCACCCGATTTCACAGTATGCTGAACAATCTTTAGCGGTTTTTTCTTATCAGGTTCTTCAAAGTCTTTGCTTGCAATTGCTTTTTTCTTTATTTCATCATACCATGGAGCCTCAGAATTGAAAACATGATGAGAGCGGACATACCCTGTAAACAGTATAACCCCTATCACAATAGTTCCACACACTAAAGCTATGCTTTTAATTTTTTTAAATGGTATACTCTTAATAATAGTAGTTTTTGTGCCCCTGAATATAATAATGATCTCAGCAGACAAAACAGTAATACTGAGACTTCCAAACGAATAGCTATGTAATTGCCAGTGCTTCATAGTGTAATTATCGGTATTTCTGTTTCACGAATCATCTTTCCTGGCCTTTTTTCCCAAATATGCCTGTCTGTGCCTGTGGTGCCCCTGCATACGATTCTTCAATAAGTTTTTTTACATCTTTCTTTTGCCCGCCAGTAATGGTAACCATGCCTTGTGCCACCACACCACGCTGCACAGTAAGAATTGGCGTTTCAATATCACCCAGCACTTTTGCTGTTTCTAAAAGTTTAACTTCTTCATCGGCAATAATATTTCCTATTACAGTTCCAGCAACCACAACATTCTTTGCATGAATATTGGTTTTTACCTTTCCGGTTTCGCCAACAACAAGTTCCTCATCAGTTTTTATTTCACCTTCAAATTTACCGTCAATTCGCAGTGACCCGCTGATATAAAACTTTCCTTCAAAAACAGAACCTTCACCAATAGTGCTGTTTATACTATCACTTTTACCTGCCATACTGTTAACACCCCACGATTATAAATTTCATCACCGTTACAATTTACACGTACTCTCAGATTTTTGCAATTTTATTTCAACCATTTTTTATTGTAAATCAATTAATCCCCCGGTAATTTTTATTATTGCATATTTTTAGCAATTACATATTTTGTGCGATAGTTACTGTTGAATAGCCTTAAGGTTTCAACGTGTACCAATACCAATAAATAAAGTTTTGCACAATAGACACCCTGAATACGGATTGTATGACTGATTTGATGTAAGGATGTCAATAAAGTAATTGAAACACCAGGTCATTTAAGCGAACGTTCTTTACTCTGTCATTTCGACGAACGCAGTGAGGAGAAATCTTATTATTATTATTTTGAGCAGGGCAAAGAATCTCAATGCTATGAACGGCAAGATCCTTCGTCGTCCCAAAGTCGGGACTCCTCAGGATGACTATGATTGTTAAAAGATTCCTTATCCCCATGAAATCGGGGATTCGAAATGACTCATACAGTGCATTTAAACAAACGCTTTACACTCCGTCATTTCGACGAACGCAGTGAGGAGAAATCTTATTACACAAGCATCCCAATGGGATCGGGATTCGAAATGACATATACAGTGCATTTAAACGATCGTTCTTTACTCCGTCATTTCGACAAACGTTCTTTACACTCTGTCATTTCGACGAACGCAGTGAGGAGAAATCTTATTACACAAGTATCCCGATGAAATCGGGAATTTGAAATAACAGAAGAAGTGACAGACCGTGTATTTTAATTGAAAAAATTGTGATACGGTAATAATGTAACGTTATTGCGCACCTAATAGCATATACAAATGAGTTATAATTGATTAATCTATGAATACAAATACTATCACACTGTGTGTCAATGAGATATTCTATTCGCTTCAGGGTGAAACTACTCGCACAGGTTTCCCTTCGCTTTTCATACGGCTTGCAGGCTGTAATCTTAACTGCAGGTGGTGTGATACTCCCTATGCAACAACTGGCTTACCGGTAACTATCGCCCACATTATACAAACAATAGAGAAATATCCCACACTAAATCACATCACCATTACCGGTGGCGAACCATTAATGCAGGAACACACATTGACACTTCTTGATATTCTCTGTAGAAAAAATTATCCCCTGCAACTGGAAACCAACGGAAGCATTTCTATTGAACACGTGCCATCACAGGTACATAAAATTGTTGATGTTAAAACACCTTCAAGTGGCCATGCAGATTCATTTAACATTTCTAATATACAGTATCTTAAACCGCATGATGAAATAAAATTTGTTATTGCAGATGACTATGACTATAATTATTCTAAGGAGTTTATGAAAAACTATCTAGCTAATGTACCATGTGTCATAAATTTTTCGCCTGTCTGGAGCACAATGGAGCCACAACAATTAGCAGAGTATATTTTACATGACAGGCTTAACGTGCGGCTTAATATTCAATTACATAAAATACTATGGCATAGTGAACCAAAACATTTTTAGGAGAGTCTATGGATTACGTAGGGCACATTATACGGCCACCTTCAGAAGCATACAGCATGATAATTCAGGTAACCGTTGGCTGTTCACACAACATGTGCACATTCTGCGGCACCTACAAGGGACGCAAATTTTACATCAAGGACTTGAATCAAATAAAGCGTGATATTGACGAAGCATCGCGTTACCACTTCAAGCGCGTTTTCTTAACCGATGGCGATGTCCTGATTTTGCCAACACAAACACTGCTTGAAATAATTTCCTACATCAAAAGTAAAAATCCGCACATTGAACGCATTGGTGTATATGGCAATACCAAAGCCATATTAAAAAAATCATTATCTGAACTGCAGGAATTAAACGCTGCGGGGCTGGGTATTGTGTATCAGGGTATTGAAAGCGGTAATGAAACAGTGCTGCGCAAAATACGGAAAGGCGCCTTGCCACACAAACAGTTAGAGGCATCTGAAAAGATTAAACAGGCAGGCATTCTACTATCCCAGACAGTGCTGCTTGGCATTGGTGGCCTTGAGTTAAGCATACCACATGCCATTGATACTGGCAAGCATTTAGGTGCCATGTCACCAGACTATGCATCAGCACTTACTGTAATGCTTTTACCCAACACACCATTGTACCGGGATTATGTACAGGGAAAATTTGCACTCCCGGATAAATTTGGGTTACTACGCGAACTTAAACTTATTGTTGAGCATATGGATGTTAAAAACACCTGCTATTTCACATCCAATCACGCTTCCAATTATCTGCCCATTAAGGCAACATTACCGCAACAAAAGAACGACGTCATTCAATTGTTGGATGAAATAATACAACGGCAGGATGAATCATTATTAAAACCTGAATTTTTACGGGCACTGTAGGAGGGAATCAGTATGGACAAATCAATGGAAGACGCTATCCGCTTTATCAGCTTTGAATTGCAGGATAATCCAGGTGCTGATATTGCCAAACTTATTGAAAAAGCAAGCCAGCAGTTTGACTTAACTCCACTGCAAACAGAATTTTTAGTAAATAAATTTATCTTAAATAAATAATAAAAAGGGCTTGCTTTCGCAAGCCCTTTTTATGTTATTCTTCTTCACCTGTCAGTTTATCTAATAGCTTTTTCTGACCACCTGCATATACTGCTACCTTTTCGCCTTCTAATTCAACCTTGCCATCATTTGCCAGTTTCTTTCTCCAGAGCACTGTACCATCTAATTTTGCGCAGAAGATATAATCACCAGAAGCTATGTAAATTTTATCCTCAGTTTTTGTGGGAGGGTTAATGACTTTACCTTCCCATTCAACACGGCCATTCTTTACAAAATATATTTCATAGCGTGTTACAAGCAGCTGGCCTTCAGGCTGAGGAATCTGCCGTGTTTTCTTAACAACCTTTGCAATTTCTTTTACCACTTCTTTTGGTTTTTCTTCAATTTTTATTATTTCCTGCTTTTCTTCTTTAAAATCTTCAGGTTTAAACTTCTGCACTTCCTCTTTTTTTACCACCACTTCTTCTTTTGCAGCAGCTACAACTTTTTCTATGGCCTCTGGGGTGGCTTCACCTTCTTTTTTCATTACTTCTTCTATCTTCTTTTCAGCTTTCTTCACATCATCAGCAGTTATCACCACTTTTTCCTTTTCTTCAACAGCAGGTGCTGCCTCTATTATTTTATCAATATGTTCCTCAACCGCTTCAACTCGCTTTACTACAGCTACCTTCCCGTCAAAGACTTTAATGCGTGTGGTTTTCTGGGCATCAGCTTCCACTGAAAAGTTTGTCCCACGGACACCAGCAACTGCAGTTGGCGTTTTTACTAAAAAGCTTTCATTCTTTAACAGCTTTTTGGGCTTACAGATCATCTTGCCAACATCAAGACCCAATGTAGTATTTTCCAGCCCATCTTTTCGTAAAAGCTGTGCCAGTATTGCCTTTGAATTTTCTTTAATGCGGATCATGGAATCGCCAATCTTAATATCACAGGAAGACATGGTGCCCGTTTCAATGATATCGTTCTGATTTAAAATATCACCAATGTTGACAGGCTGACCATTCTTCTTTACTTCGCCTATGCTGAATGCAATGGAAGCATAGTCATCAATCTGTTGTTTGGTGCAGCTATTTCCCAAAACTGCAAGACCTAGTATGAGTGAATATATCAGAATCCGTTTCATCACACCCCCCTATAATAAAAAAATTATATACCAGATTATGTAATACCTTGCTTAAAAAATAACCATTTAACCATTATAGTATACTATTGTTTCATAAATAAATGCAATTTTTTTTTATTATACCTGAAAATTAATACTTTAGTAACAAAAAGATATAAATCATACAATAAATTAATTATTCTATACCAATATTGGTGACACTGGTATAGACATGACATTTCACGTCTATATATGCACTTTGCTGTATTAATATATATTTTCATACTTGACTGTTACCAGCAGGTATACTGTTCTATCACCATGGATCGTTCTAAGCTCATACAAATCCTGCACGGCATTATTATTGCCGATGCTCTTGCAAGTCCTCTTGATACCTTGAGTGCTGAGCATATACACAATGTTTTTGGCACAATACACGATTATACTGACCCAGCGCCTGCACTTAAAAATAAGCTCTATCTGTGGAAAAAGCCAGCACTCTACACTGCCCTTTCACAGTATTGTATTCTTCTTTCAGCACTCAATGCTCAACAAGATACCTATGTGCACCAGCACGCCTGTAACTTTATATCTTCTTTAGGCGATAGTTCCCGTATATTTCGTCATCCGCAGGGATTTTTACAACACCTGCAATCACCGTATGATGCCCCCACTGCCGAATTGCTTATCTGTATCCCTGCTCTATTCTTTTTACATAAACAAAACCCTATCTCAATTATACATTTTATTCTCAGTCATAACAAGAATGCAGCTACATGTGCAGCATCAGTATTTGTGTATATATTGCTTGAAACAATTATAATGCGACAGCTCATAGCATTGGATAGTGTTGTATTAAAACATACTGCAGAATATGCGTATCAATTTGTTCAGGAACATTCAGCGCTTTTTTTTAACAACGGTGGCAATCCACAGAATATCATTGAAGCTACAAAAGATCTTCATGATTTAATCATCAACTTGCCACTTGAAAGTGATGAAACACACTACACCAGATATTGTATCCCCTTTGCAAACAGGTGGTCAAAAAACGAATATACCCGGCTTACCGTTAATCATCCTTTTACATTGTTGCCATTAGCTCTGTACTGTGTTCATACTGGTCAAAAAGACTCTTTACTCTATTCTGCCATCCATAAAGGCGGCAAGATATCGTTATTGACTCCACTGGTGGCTTTGCTTGCAACAGCCATGTATGGTTACGAGGTAATTCCTCAAAACCTAATGGACACCATTGTCAATAAAAAAAGAATTTTGCAGTTGTTAGCTTTATTACAGAGTCATTCCATTTCTATAAACTATCTCACAGATTTTTTTCAAAATGAAGCAAAATTAACACAAAAAGAGTTAGAAGAGCGTGAAAGCAAATTAAAACATTTTAAACCCAAACAAACAGGGAAAAATAAAGACAAGGACAAATATGCTTCAATGAACTACCATATTGTTGAAAGCTGGACAAAATTAGACAAAGCAAAATGGAAGAAGGAAAGACGAAGAAAAAAATAATATATTTTACCTCTGCTTTCTGCAATAGAAAGAACCAATAATGAATATTGTACTGATTTTATTCAATATAATGTTTTAAATACTGTACCATGAGCTCTTTGAAACCTGGCAATGTCAGCCATCGTCCGTATGCTAAGGCAATGATGGATAGCTCTTCACCACGCTGTGCCACCACGCCACCATAGGCGGTAGTAATCTTTTTGCCATATTCACCGCGTATATCATCACAAAATCCAATTATATGGAAATTATCAGTATTGTATACTTTTTCATAAAAGGTTATCTGCAATTCAACAGTAACACCTGCCTGCCATAC
>Ga0116188_1001383_pt1 | contig 21105 bp, 12 predicted proteins | sample AD_JPNTR2_MetaG_FD_89807 | JGI IMG/M metagenome (GOLD analysis project Ga0116188, IMG submission 89807) | Active sludge microbial communities of municipal wastewater-treating anaerobic digesters from Japan - AD_JPNTR2_MetaG | ecosystem: Engineered > Bioreactor > Anaerobic > Digestate | place...
TGCAGATGGTGGAAACCGGCGCCTATGACGTGATTCTGACAGACCTCAAGATGCCGGCCATGGACGGTATCGAGTTTCTGCTGAGTGCCAGGAAAATCATGCCCGGTCAACTCGTCATCATGGTTACTGCCCATGGCAGCGTTCCGTCTGCGGTCGACGCAATGAAGAAGGGTGCTTTTGATTACCTGACAAAGCCGCTGAACCGGGAGGAGCTGCTCGTGCTGGTGGAAAGGGCCGTCACTCAGGCGAATCTGATCAGGGAAAACCAGCTGTTCAGGAACCAGCTCGAAGAACGGTGTTCCATAGAGAATATTGTGGGGCGCCACGGGCGCATGCAGGAGGTCTTCCGGCTTATACGAAAAGTGGCTCCCAACAGCACGACCGTAATGATTTACGGGGAGAGCGGCGTCGGAAAGGAATTGGTGGCTCGCGCCGTCCATCAACTCAGCCCGCGGGCCGCCAAGCCGATGTTCAGCCTCAATTGCGCGGCCATTCCTGAAGCTTTACTGGAGTCTGAATTGTTCGGATACGAAAAAGGTGCCTTTACCGGGGCTTTCGCGAGAAAGAAGGGCCTGTTGGAAGAAGCGTCCGGGTCGTCCCTCTTCCTGGACGAGATAGGGGACTTGGGACTGCCCCTTCAGGGAAAGCTCCTCAGGGTTCTTCAGGAGCGTGAAATACAGCGACTTGGCAGCAGCGAGAGGATCAAAGTGGATGTCCGAATCATCTCGGCGACCCATCGCGATTTAGGGAAGATGATCGGCGAACAGAAATTCCGCGAGGACCTCTATTACAGGCTGAATACGTTTCCTATTGTCATCCCTCCTCTACGAGAGCGGGTCACCGACATCCCGCTCCTTGTCGAGCATTTCGTGAAGAAATACAAATCGGTGGCTTCTCATGACGCGAAGCGGGTTTCTCCGCGCGCCATGCAGCGCTTGCTCACTTACAGCTGGCCCGGAAATGTCCGTGAACTTGAATCCGCGATTGAAAGGGCCATGATTCTGACGGAGGGAGAAGAGATAGAAGAAACAGATTTGCCAGCCGAGGTCCGGGCACCGGTCGTGCCGCAAACGACTTTTGACTGGATTGAGCTCCCCGATCAAGGGGTGAACTTTGAAGAACTGGAGAAGCACCTCCTCGTTCAGGCCATGCAGAAAAGCGGGGGTGTCATGACGAAGGCTGCGCGGCTGCTTGGTATGACCTATCGTACCCTCAACTACCGGCTCGAGAAATTTGGATTGGTGGCGTCAAAGCAGTCCCACGACACTCCCGAATCCTAAGCATGAGCCCCGGAGCTATTACTTGCTGAACCCGGTGTCGTCCCCCAAAACGTTCACCCTCACTGACATTTTCGGGAACTCGCCTGCGCGATCTGCTGCCCGCCGTGTGGGTGCTCCGTCCGCAATGAATTGAATTTTAAGCGTATTGACCGGGACTATGCCTCCAGCCGCTCACATGGCACGGGGTTTGCCAATTGAAGAGTCGTCGAGAGAGAACCATCTATGACACGGACCATGAGGATGGCCGCTTGGATTACCGGCTTTCTCCTCTTGTTTTACGCCGGCTGCGAAGGATCAGGTTTCAGTCCAGGCGCCTCACCCGACCGGATGACTCGAGACACGTCGAGCGCGAGCAAAGTTCACTACCTCTCGGGTCAGGTTGTTCTGGTGGAGCGGGACGCCTCTTTGCTCCGAGTGCAAGAAGCAGTCGAGCTCCACCGGCCGGAAGTCATTACCTTGAGGCTCACGTCCGCAACGGTTGTCTTGAAAGGAAACCACTCCGGCACTATTGATCAAATTCAGCGGGGGGACTACGTCCTGATCCGATATCTGGTCGAACCGGATGGTACTTCAAGCGCTGATGAAATCCGGCTGGTTTCGAAGCCCCAGAACGCGCCGCTCCTGCCTGAGAAGTGAGCCCGGCCGGGATGCTTTGATTAACGGCTCGGATGCATCGTCACGTTCTGGCTGGACGGTTTAGCGTTGGTGTGGCTGGCAACGTAATCCTTTTCCCAGCGTTGTTCGGCTTTCACTTCTGGAATCTGCCAGCCCAAAACGTTCCCGCTACTCCGGAGCTTCGACAGAAAGTATTTGCCGTCGATTTTGTCAAAGACAAGATCGGTCTGGTCCGGCGTTTTCATCGTTTCGGCCGATTCAGTCAGCACCAGCATGGATTGCGTACCGTCCTGACTGCGGATCTCCAAGACCGCGGGATTACCCACGTCTCGGGAAAACGAGTACTTTCCTGCCGGCAGCTGCTTCCCTTGTATGACAAACGGGAAGGGAATGCTGGCCAGTATTGTCTGGCCGAACTGCCCGAAAGCCGCACCCGCCGTGATGCTCAGAATCACTACAAAACTCACCAAAGTGAGGCTTCTTAATCTCATTGTATTTTCCTTTCTTCCAAGGCTGTGGCTCTTGGACTTGAATGCTTGGAAATGTAGCAATCAGCGCTCCACCTGGCCTCGTTCCTGGTAAATCACGCTTTATTAGAGAGTTAAGGGCAAGATATTAAGCGTGACGGGAGTACACCTGGATAAGGAATTACCCAAACGGTCACTGGCAGTAACGGTTTCGTTGAGAAGCTAGATGTGTATTAAGTGCCGTTTTTTCGCTTCAACCGGGTCGTTTTGCGAGACCGAGCTGTTGACAACACGTAAACACCTGGTTGGCTTCAAGATTGACACGAAAATAGAGGCCAATCTGCGTTATGGTAAATGCAGAACCGGCAAGAGCCTTCAACCCCAAAAGGGCGTGGGGACGCCAACTGCTGGGATTGAAGCCACGGAAAACGGGGGATTTATGAACGGTCGGAGTTATAGTCGAAGGGAGTTTTTCGAGGCGGCAACTGTGAGTGTGGGGCTGTCGGCGCTTTCCGCGGCGCCTCGCTTCAGCCAGCGTGTCGGAACCAACCGATCCAGACCGAATTTCGTGATTATCTTTCTTGATGATTCCGGCTGGGCCGATTTTGAGCCCTTCGGCAATCCAAGATACCCGACTCCGAATGTGCGGCAGCTGGCGGAGGCTGGCTGTCGATTCAACAATTTTTGCGTCCCTCAGGCGATCTGTTCTGCATCAAGGGCGGCGTTGTTATCAGGCTGCTATCCCTGCCGGACTAAAGTGGTTGGCGCACATGGCCCGAATGGCCGGGGGCTGGATCCAAAGTATGCGACCATTGGGGAAGTCTTGCAACGGGCAGGTTACAAAACAGCCGTATTCGGGAAATGGCATATTGGCGATCAACCGGACACACGGCCGCCGGCTCGGGGATTCGACGAATCTTGCGGGCTGATGTACTCCAACGACATGTGGAGGTATCATCCCGAAAGCCCTGAAAATTGGGGGAAGTATCCGCTGCAGTATTGGGAAAACGGAAAAGTGACGATTCCTGACGTTTCTCCCAAAGACCAGACGATGCTCACCACCTGGTACACGGAAAAGGCGGTGCGCTTCATTAATCAAAACAAAGACCGCCCGTTTTTCCTGTATGTTCCGCATAGCATGCCGCACGTCCCACTGTTCGTGAGCGACAAATTCTGGGGGAAATCCGGTGTGGGGCTGTACGGGGATGTGATGATGGAAATCGATTGGTCAGTCGGCCAGATCGTAGAGGCGCTGAGAGTAAACGGTTTGGAAGAGAATACCCTGGTTATCTTCTCCTCAGATAACGGACCGTGGTCCGTCTATGGAGATCACGCTGGAAAGACGCCCTTTCGAGAGGCCAAAGGGACATCGTTTGAGGGTGGCGTCCGATCAGCGACAATTATGAAATATCCGGGCAAGATTCAAGCGGGAACGGAATGCAAAAAGGCGCTGTGTACTATCGACATCCTCCCCACGCTCGTCTATTTGGCAGGTGCAGAGTTGCCGCAAAACGAAATCGATGGGAAAAACATGTGGGATGTGATCACGAATGAGAGCGGGGCGACAAACCCGCATCCTTATTACGCTTTTTCCACGACAAGGTTTCTTGAGGCGATTTTGTCCGGTGATGGGAAATGGAAGTTGCACCTTCTTCATGACTACAGGTACGTAGTTACTTATGGGGAGGGTGGTTTTCCGGGGAAATACCAGCAACGAGAACAGAGTCCAGCCCTGTACGATATGGAAGCGGATCCTTATGAGCGGATGAACGTCATTGATATGCATCCTGATGTAGCCAGGAAGCTGATGCAATTCGCCGAACAGCATCGTCAGAGGTTCTATCAGAGGTAGTGACGGCGGATACCCCGGCAGCTGGGCCGATTAACAAGAACGGGCACGAGAGCAGGGCTCCTGGTGCGTTGTATCATGCTGCTACGAGACCCGGCTGGACGACTGATTTGTCCCCAGGAATCACCCACTCCTCTTCGGGCTCTGCATACCTCTGGAGAGAAAGGTCTGGGCACAAGTGGTACCGGCCGGGTTGCTCTGCTGGAAAACGCTCGGGCTCCCGGTTCTGTTCCTATCTGCCGGTGCCTGGCGAGGCAGGAGGTAGATCTCCTTGCTTTTCGGTTGCTGAAAAGGTTACTATTCGACGGTAACTAACGCAACTGAGAGGACTATGAGGAAGATTGATTTGAACAGAACAGGTCCGGCCCGGCACCATGCATTGCGCGACTTCAACGAAGTCCTGGTGCTCAACGCGATACGCGAAATCCAGCCGATTTCTCGTGCTGATATCGCCGCACACACGGGCCTTGAGGCCGGTACTGTATCAAAAATCGTGGCAAGGCTGCTGGCAAGCGGATTTGTCCGTGAAGAGGGCGTTGGTCCCGCTTCTCCCTTAGGGGGGCGCAAGAAGAGGTTTTTACATATCAATCCCGACAAAGCTTACGCGCTTGGCATCGATGTCGGGCCTCGCGAAATAACCATTGCACTCAGTGATTTTTCAGGTCGAATCCTACGTTCCACGGCCGTCTCAAACCAGCCTTCGCCTCAACAGGCAGTCGCCGAAGTGGCGAAGGTGGTTCGCAAGATGGTGCGCCATGCACCGGACCGCACCCGGGTTGAAGGCATCGGGGTGAGTCTGATGGGTCTGATCGATCCGGCGACGGGCCGCGTGCTGGCCGGCGAAAACCTGGGCTGGGGGCAAGACGTTCCCTTCGGCGCGCTCCTGAAAGATGCGCTCCAAATCGAGCTCCCGATTTACTTTGAGAATGATGCTCGGCTGGCAGCACTGGCTGAGCTGTGGTTTGGAAAGGACCGGGTTCGGCAGGCCCGCGAACTGGTCTTCCTGGATGTGGGGGAAGGGATCGGGTCAGGAATTGTCATCGGGGGACAAATCTATTCGGGCTCTGTGAACGGTGCGGGAGAGTTTGGTCATATCTCGATTGATCCGACTGGGCCGGCCTGCTCTTGCGGCGGTCGCGGGTGCCTGGAAGTGTTCGCGAGCGATCCAGCTACTCTTCGCCGTTTCCATGCGGTTTGCCGAACTGAAGGAAACGTGGCGGGGGCATCGGTAAGTTCGGTCAGCGACCTGGTGAAGCTCGCACGGCAGGGCAATTCATTGGCCATCGAAGCGCTGAGGCAAACCGCAGAGTATCTGGGTCGTGGCCTGGTACCCATCGCCTACTCCGTGAATCCTGAATTGATCGTCATCGGCGGGCCGATAACCGAGGCTTGGGACATCATTTATCCGGAGTTGCGGAGAACTTTGACGACCCAGGTAAACCGTTTCTATCTTGGCTACTTGACCATCGTGCGCTCTTCGCTGGAACACAAACCCAGTCTGGTTGGGTGCATCGCACTCGTGCTCGCCCGTGCTTTCAGCTTCTCTGGGCTCGGGTAGCAGGCGAGGCTCCGAGTCGTTCGGCCAACCGTTTCTCCCTCCTTTTAACTTTTTTTTCGGATCCCTTGGCGTTTTCCGGGCGCACCACGGGAAAAGAACTGAAGGTGACAACTCTTTTCTTGCTTTTCTGTTACACCCGGGTTATGGTTGTGGTTGCTTTCCGTCGAATAGCAACTAACGCCTCTTGGCATCTCTCCTCCCCGCAGTTTCGTCACGAGCCAGATCGTCTTATTGAGGTGAGTTCTCGATTTGTTTTGAGGGGCTTTACTCCCGATCAGTCAGACCGTTTCGTACCCCCATCCATTCCCCTGCCATCCGCCTTAGTTGCTTCTGCTGGCGTTGCGTCAGGCGCCGTGGGCAGGGAAGGGTTTCGTCGTTGGCAAATCGGTCCAGGAGGGCCGCTTGATGGCGGATCGTAGATTCCAGGACACGCGGCGAGACGACCTCCAGTGTCTCCTGGGCGCTGTGATGGTAGTGGCGGGCGGCGGCAAATGTCTGGCGGTAGTACCAGACTGCTGGGATCCCGCACAAGTTGAGAGGGAAATGGTCACTGAACGGAGAAAGCTCCAGACTGACGTGCCCAGGAAAACCGGTTGCACGATTCAGTTCTTCGATCAGGCGAGGGAGTTCAGCTGGGCCAGCGCAGTAAATCCCCGTATGGCCCATCCAGGCGCCGATACTGTCGGTGTTCAAAACAAACTGGATTCGTTTGATGTCGGGAGTCGTGGCAGCGTAATGGCGGGCGCCTTCTGAAAGTTGTTCTTCGGCACCATAGGAGATGAAGCGAAGTGTCCTGCCTGGCGCTGCTCCAGCAAAAAGCCGCGCCAGCTCCAGCACGGCCGCCACACCAGTACAGTTGTCATCGACGCCGGGATTGTTTGCAACAGAGTCGTGGTGAGCCGAAACAATGATGATTTCCTCGGGCCATCGGCACCCCGGAATATCCCCTATAACATTTTGAGATATCGATTCCCGAATGAACGCCTGCAGCGAGAGCCGGACCCCGCTCGCCCCGGTTCGCACTAGTTCCCAAGCGTCCGTGTAAGAAATATTCACAACGGGGCAGTCGATGAGGTCGATCCAGTAACGGGGGAAGCCAACTGCCACGGTCCAGCTGAAGGGAATTCGGTCATCGACCACGAGCAGCGCGGCCGGTTGGGATCCCATGATCCTCCGGAAACGGGACCAGTCAAAGAGCAGGGAGCAGAACAGCAGCACCGCCTTTCCTTTCAGCCGAGCAGCGCACTCGCGTTTCGATCCGGGCAATTTCTCGATATAGACTAGTTCTGTTTCGAGTCCATCGGCGGAAGTCGCCGGGCTATGCGCGGCAGGCAAGGCCTCAACCGTCTTCCAGCGTCCGTTGGCGAAAACCGACAGCTCGCACCGCGAGTGACCGAAGGTCAAGCAGGGAAATTCCTGTTCCTGGATGTTGGTCAACCCGCGCCGGTCAAACTCACGACAGATCCAGGCAGCAGCCTGCCTTTCTTGCTGCGTGCCAGCCACACGGACTCCAATGGATTCGAGATATCGAATTGTCTCGAGGCAGCGCTCACCGGAGATACCCTTCGGATCCAGAGCCATAATCTTCACCTCAATCCTCAAATTGTAGAGCGCCGAACCGTTCAGGAACATGGAAGGACTTGCGCAACGTGGGACTCCACGCCAGAAACCGGCGTTGGCTGTCATCCCCGGATCCGTCGCAGCGGTAGAAATTTGCTCTCCAAACCATGCCCGCCTCAATCCGGGGAAGCCCCAACGGACGAGCCGGTATGCGCATTTCGCAGAACCAAATCTTCTGCGCCTTGTCTACAAACGTCGCGTGCTCAAAGCCGGAGTTCCACCCGGCATCGCAAACCATCGGTTCCCTGGTGGCGTCAATCGCCAAGTCGATCTCTTGATTGTCGGGCGCCACTTCGAACTCCCAGTAGGTCTTGGGTTTCTCAGGGAAAGGGTTCAGAAACACTTCGACCACATCCCGGTTCCAGAGCCCCCACTTTTTGCCAGGGCCTTTGTCTCGGTAGACATTCAATCTAATAAAAGGCGCCCAGAAAGCAAAATACACGTAGCTTGGGGTCCACCTCCCTGCCACAGCCGTGCATATCTCCGGGTAGAGCTGGTCCGGCCGGTAGGAGGTCATAAAAGAAACTTTTTCCGCCTCCTGCCATTCCGCCTTGGTCAAATCGGCGTCGGGAGGCCAGTCGCGTGGCGCCTTTCGAATATGCATGACTGCTGTGCTTTGAAAACTCATAGTCCATCCTGCTTGTTAGCTCCTGACGTACATCCGATCTCGTCGCCCTCAGTTACCATGCGTGAGGCTTGAGCGTGATGTAGCCGTCACAGAATCACATCCTCAAAGCGTTTTCCCGGCGGCAACAGGGGCAGGCACTCTTCGTAGGGCGTAACCATCTCCACAAAGCACGGTCCAGACTGGCAGAGAGCTGACTCCAAGACTTTGCGCAGCTGCGCTGGCTGGCAGACGGTTTGGACTCGTGATTCTGAAAAGCCGTTGGCCTGCGCCAACAGGGTCCAGTTCTTATGGCATTTGACCACTCCGGTTCGCCTTCCTTCATAGAAGAAGTCGTTCCACATGCGCACGATTCCATACCCCTGGTTGTTGAAGAGGATGATCTTTAGAGGCGACTGCTGCTCGGTGACCGTCTCTAGCTCGGCTTCGGACATGCGCAAACTTCCATCCCCAGCCAGGCAGACAACTAGGGCATTCGGGTATGCCAGCTGGGCTCCGATAGCCATGGGCAAGCCAGCTCCCATAGCGCCCTGCCCGCTGGTGGTGATAAAGTGCCAGTTATCACGCACCTGGAGGAACTGGGCTGCCCACATCTGGTGATCACCCACTTCAGTGGTGAAGATTACCGGTTGTTCTCTGTCTGGTCGTGTTTTGTCAATGACTTCACTCAAAACCTCGATCACCTGTTGGGCTTGAAGGACATCTGATTTCCGTTTGTAGGTCGATGGATGGGTCTCCTTGATAGCCGCGATCTCCGCCTGCCATGACGAGAGATCGAACTGAGATCCTTCCAGCCTTCGGATGAGCGCCGTAAGCGTATGCTTCAGGTCTCCAACGACGCCCAGTTTCCGTTCTGGGAGGACCTTACTGATTTGAGCCGGGTCAATATCGAAATGAACCAGACGGACGGCGCGAGGAGCAAAGGATTTGAGATCTCCCGTGATCCGGTCGTCATAGCGCGCGCCCAGGGAGATGATCAGATCTGCCCGGTTAATGATCCAATTCGCTACATAAAAGCCGTGCATTCCGAGCAACCCAAAATTCCTGGGATGACTTGAGTCCAGGGCCGCTTTCCCTGGCAAAGTGTGGACAACAGGACAAGGGACGATCTCGAGCAATTCCCTGAGCGCCTTTTGAGCTTTCGCCAAGATGAGACCATACCCCGCGATAATGGCGGGGCGAGAAGCTCGAGACAACAGGCGCGCCACTTCGTCCAGCGAACTTTCTGGAATGTCGATAGTAGACGATTCGCGGGGCAGGGAAGCAGCCGGTGTAAGAGCTGCTATCTCTCCTGAGTACACAACCGCCTGCTGCGCATCCTTGGTGAAGTCAATGAGCACCGGTCCGGGACGACCTTCACGAGCGGTTCGAAACGCCGTGCAGACGGTTTCCACGATCTCGTCCGGCCGACTCAGATAAAAAGCCTTCTTGACGACAGGCGCCGCAATCTCGGTGATGTTCAACTCTTGAAAGGCATCCGTATTGCGGGCAGACGTGCCGACCTGGCCGGTCACTACCAGTAAGGGAACGTTATCCCGGTGAGCATCGGCCAGGGCGGTGATCGTGTTTGATGCCCCCGGGCCGGAGGTGACAACGCAAACGCCAACTTCCCCAGTCACTCGGGCGTAGCCGATAGCCGCCCATGCCGCCCCCGCCTCGGTTTGAAAGATGTGCAGCTGAAGCTGCCCGTCGGAGCGAAGAGCATCCATGGTCTCCATAATTGCCCCACCCGTCAGTCCCATAACGTGTCGGACGCCATGGGCGCGCAACGCCGCTACGAGCAGGTCAGCACCTCGGTTTTTCTGCCTGGCTTTCATTCTTTTATAACTTCAAATCCGCAAGCTTTCGCGAAAACCCTCGCGTCAGGTAAACAAGGTACAAAAAACCCAATCCCATCCATGTTGCACCCATAGCCAGCGAAAAAGCCGAGAGGTGAATCCAGATGAAAAGACAAACACCGAACCCAGCTAGTGGCAACGCCAAGTTAAGCGCAACGTGAACGCCCCGCCGTTCACCGAGCCGTAAGTAGTAGTGACTGATGACCGAAACATTAACCAGCATGAAGCCGATGAATGCCCCGAAGTTGACCAACTCTGCTACTTCGGCGAACTTGAGCAAAACGGCGCCGATCAACTGAAGCACGCCCATGAGGAGAATGCTGTTGACCGGGGTTCCAAGTTTCGGGTGGATATGTCCAAAGATTCTATAGGGGAGGAGCCGGTCCCGCCCCATCCCGGCCAGAAGACGCGAGGCGCTTGCCTGTCCGGTAATGGCGCTCGCGAACCCGCCGACCATCAGGACAAAGGAGATCAGATAAAACAGGCTTTCGCCTCCAACCAGCCGCCCGATATCCATAAAGGCCGTCTCAACCGGATGGAAGGTCGTATAGTCTGGCCAGACCAGCTGGGCCAGGTAGGTTTGCAGAACAAACAGGCCGCCAGCGATAAAGCACACCAGGACGGTGGCTCTCCAGACATCACGCTTCGGGTTCTTCGCATCCTCAGAGAGAGTCGTTACGCCGTCAAAGCCGATGTATGAAAGGACGGCGATTGAAGTCGCGCCCATGATCAGGTCGAAATCGAAGGTCGAACTATTGTAGAAGGGCTTGATTGACCAGAGAGTTGCGGCGCCAGTGCCTCCAAGCAGGCATCGAACGGCCATAGCAATGAACCAGACCAGAGAGGCGCCCATGATGGCGTTCAACACGTAGTTGGCTCGCGCTGTCACCTGAATCCCCCTCAGGTTGACGCCCGTGATTGCGGCAGCCGAGATAAGAACCCAGATGAAGTACGGCAGTTCGGGAAGAATCTTGTTGAGAGTGAGGCTTACGAAAATGACGCTGAGCAGTGGGATCAGGATGTAATCCAGGATCATTCCCCAACCGGCGAAAAAGCCAACGACGGGCGTCAATGCTTTACTCGAATATGTATAGGTCGATCCTGCCTGTGGAAATGCGAGGGCCATTCGACCATAGCTGATGGCCGTGAAGCTCATGGCCACCATAGCGATCAGGTAAACCAGCGGCAAATGGCCCAGGGATTTGGTTGTGCCTATACCAAACATGGCGTACGGCGCAGTAGGCCCGATGAACGCAATTCCGAATAAAATCAGATCCCAAAGGGACAAAACTGACTTAAACTTTTCAACGGTCGGGCTTGTTGGTTCCGTGGCCATCGAATCGGCACCCATGGTTTCGTACGACGACGGGTAACAGCGTCATTTTGTTGGTCGACCTGTTTCATTCCGACGATCGCGCATGCGGTCGCCGATGGTAGTTGCTGTTTATCGGCAAGAAACATTAACGCCGTTCAACTCGCAAATGCAAGCAAAAAGTCCGACGAGAGTGGACCCAGTGGACCAAGTGGACCAAGTGGACAGCTTAAAAGATCTGCGGGCTCTACTTGGTCCACTAAGTCCATGGGATCCACTTCGTCCACTTTGTCACCACCTTCTTGTTTTCCCTCTGAGCCCGTGCTAACTTCATTTCCGTTCACTGGCAACTAACTTGAACATTCCTGAGGTCGACTACCTGAAGGAGGGCTTCCTGTGACCAGTGGCATTCTTACAACCGCAGCAAACGCCGTGAAGGCTTCGCTGATCGTCCTCGTCCTGCTGTCCATGGCCGGTACCGCTATGGCCGAGCTCCAGGTCTTCGGCTCTTTCGAAGACCAGGCTGAAGTCCAGTCAATCCGCTCCTCTACGGGAACCAAAGTAACGGTTTCCACTCGGTTCCCGGCTTGGGAAGCGAATTCGCTCGAAGTCGTCTTCCCGGCAGGAGGAGGATTCATTGAAACCAGGAAGGTTCCGGCCGACTGGCGCCGCCAGGAATCGCTCCTGGTTTTCGCCTGGAGTCTCCAGCCGTCCGAGCTATCTTTGGTTATCCGAGATGACGCCGGACACGAATTCAGCAAGCATTTTCAAGTGCGGTCTGGCGTGAACCATCTTCAGCTTCCGCTAAACTCAGTCACCGGGATCGACCTCAGAACCGTCGCAGCAGTCGAGGTGCAGACCAAGAAACCTGGGAGCTTCTACTTCGATTATTTTGCTCTGGACCGCTTCCATCCAGTCCTTGAGGAACGCGGCCGTTGGGATATCAACTACTCAATGGAAGTGGAAACGCCTCACGTGCGATGGGCCAGGCCACTGGCCGGCGGGCCGGTGAAAGTGTTCGCCATCGCAGATGTGGCGGACGGCCGAGGTGTTGTGGAACTGGCCCAAAGGCTCGAGTTGGATTTCAAGGCAACCACTATCGGGGCGAGCCCGGGCATCAACAAGTGGGGCTTCGGTGATTTCTACGAGCAGCGCAGCGGCGGCGGCGAATTCTGGCAACACGCGTACAGCCTGGCGCACGCTTACCTCGCCGACGACCTGATCTATGGGCCGCGCTACGACGTGATCCTCTGGCCAGGAATTCGCCCTTGGAACAGCTATCCGGCGGAAGTGCGCGACGCGCTGCGCCGCCGGGTAGAAGAGGGTACAGGACTCGTGCTGTTTGATCCGACTTCCTTGAAGACTGGTGACTCTGACTGGAACCCGTCGCCACTCTTGGCCAGATCCCCAAGATCGGGGCGCGACGAGTTAGACCGCTCTCGTTGGCAGCCGGTCGGCTCTCACTACATTACTCGTGGGGTTCCATGGGAAGCCTTCCCTTGGGGAGAAATCGGCGTTCCGGAATCTACGGTCACTCCTGACGTTCAGGTCCTCTTGAAAACCGGAAACGGGAATCCGGTTATCGCGGTGCACCAGGTTGGCAAAGGCCGGGTTGTGACATTTGCTTACAGCGAGAAGGGAATGATCCCGGCGGTTAAGAACATCTTTGAAACCGGGCTTCACTACTCGTATCACGAATACTTCTGGGCGTTGCTCGCCCGGGCCGTAGTCTGGGCCAGTCGACGCGAGCCGGCTGCCACGATCCAGCAGGTCGATCTCGACAAAGAGAGTGCCCGCGTTCAGGTGCGGAAAGCGGCCGCCGGTTCCGCCATTCGTGCGGCTGTCCGAAGCGGGTACGATGAGCTGGAGATGGATGGGAAAACCGTCCCGGTGACGAACGGGCAAGCAGTTCTTCCGCTTCCAGCTGCCACGAGCGGCCTGCAGTTAATTGAGCTTCAGCTTCTGGATGGAGAGAAGGTGGTTGACTGGGCAGCCACCACCAGGACGGTGGCTCCCAAGGTCAGGGTGAAATCGGTGATACCCGCAAGCGATCGCGTGAAGGTCGGAGAGACTGTTCCGGTGAAGGTGGCGCTCAGCGCCTCCATGCCCACCCGATGCACCCTCACCGTCAGTCTCTATGACAACCTGGAACGCTTGCTGGACCGGCGGTCTTTTCCGCTCGCGGCAGAGACCAACACCGAGCAGTCGGTTAATCTCCGGACGATCGGAGCGCTCACCCACCTTGCCCGAATCGATTGTGAAGTGTCAGTCGACGGCCAGCGCTCTGATCGCCGGACAGCAGAGGTTTTCGTTTTACAGCCCCGCAGCTGGGGCGATTATGACATCGTGATGTACCGTTTCGGCCCGGACCCAATCCCGGGCATCTGGCCGGTGATTGACCGGCAGATGCGGCGGCTGGAAGTGACCACTTTGTCTTCGTATTCGCTGACTCACAGCAAGCACGCGAACTACAACATTCAGGCCCAAACACGAATCAGCGGGCAGGAGTCACCGGACGGGCCTGCACGGAAGTACTATTCCGGGATGAAGCGGAACTACCTGGCTTCGCAAGACAAAAGCGTGCTGGTGCGCGAGTTCTGCCTGGACGATCCCGGATATCGAGAGCTGATCAGCCAGGAACTGGAGCGCTTGACGGCGCCCTGGGTTCCTTTCTCGCCGATGTCGTATTACGTGTACGAAGAACCCTCGCTCACCTGTTATGGCGATGCGGTCGACATCTGCTTTTGTCCTCACACCATGCGGGGCATGCGCAACTGGCTCAAAGGGGTCTATGGAAGTCTCGACCGCTTGAATGAACAGTGGGGAACAAATTTCACCGATTGGGACTCGGTTGTGCCCGACGACGCCTCTGAGGCCCAGGCTCGCGGAAACTACTCATCCTGGGCCGATCATCGGACTTACATGGAGACGGTTTACGCGGATACGTATCGTTTCGCTCTCGAGAAGCTTCGCAACTCCGGCACCCAGATATCCGGTTCTCATAACGGTTGCGACTACAGCCGTCTGAATCAGTACACCCGTCATCTGAATGCGTACGAAGGCGGCAATCAATTGGATTTCCACCGCTGCTTCAACCCGGATGTGAAGATCTCCGGGGGAGCGGGCTACGGGGTGCTGGGAAAGGACGTTTTCTACAACTTCTACAGCAACCTCTTCAAGGGCGCCAACGGCGGCGCTTACATTTTCTGGCAGTATTCTACGTTGGATCCTGATCTGACAATGAGCCAGAGCGGCAAAGACATGGAACAGGGTTTCCGAGAGCTGCGGGGCGAAGGCATCGGCAAACTGGTCGGCCTGGCAACTCCAGAAAACAACGGCATCGCCGTCCATTACTCTTATCCCAGCATCCACGCTGCTTGGATCGTTGACGGAAAGGTGAAGGAGGAGGTCAGTTACCACGCCAGCGCTTCCTTCGATCGTTTCGCCGCCAACCGCGACGGATGGGTGAAGATCTTGAAGGATTCGGGTCTTCAGCTGGATTTCCTGGCGTATGGTGATCTCGAAAAAGGAGCGTTGCGCGAAAAGGGCTACAAGGTCTTTGTGCTCCCCATGAGCTACGCACTCAGCGACAAAGAGGTCGCGGCAATCCGGGACTTTGTGCAGGCGGGCGGTACCTTGATCGCTGACGGCTTACCGGGGATCATGGACGAGCACTGCCGTTTCAGGAGCAAGCGCCCGCTGCTCGACGTCTTCGGAATCGAGGCCGACGTGGCGACGCCAAAGACAATTGTTGACGGAGTAGGGGAACCGGGTTTGGCTCTTAAGGGGGCTCACGCGCTCTCCTCCCGGGGAAACCGCCTGCTCGTGAATCGATTCGGAAAGGGGAAGGCATACCTTCTGAACTTCTTCCTCGACACTTACCCGGAAGATCGACTCGAAAAGCGGTCGGGCCCGCTCCTGGCGGATTTCGCAAAAGTCCTCGCGGATGCTCAAATCGTTCCTGTCGTCCGTCTGGTCGGTGCGCAAGGTGAAGCCGTAGCCCAATGCTCGACCTACGTCTTCAATAACGGCACGACTCGGCTGGTCGGGATTGTTCCTGACATGTTGCGGCCTGGCATCGAGAAAGCGCAGCTTCGGTTCGACGGCAAGAAGGCGATCTACGATGTCCGGGCGAAGAAATACGTTGGAACCGGCAGCTCGTTCGAGGTTACCCTCGAGCCGGGCGTCCCGAGCCTTTTTGCGTTGGTTGCTGATCCAGTCGGAGAGATGAGTATCAATGTGCCCTCTTCAGCCGTGCTCGGGGAAGAAATTCGGTTAAGATTCGGGTTGTCAGGAATCGAGGATTTCCGATCCGTGGCGAAGGTGGTTGTGACCGACCCGAACGGAAATACCGTGAGGTACTACGGCGGGAACCGGGACATCTTGGCGGGCAAAGGCCAAACTGCTTTCCGAACCGCGTTGAACGACCCGCCCGGGCGCTGGAAGGTGGAGGTAACAGACGTCATCAGCGGGCATGGGAAGACAGCTGAAATCGAGGTGAAAAGCTCGCCCTTGCAGTCGACAGCGACTCATGTCGGTCGTTAAATGAGTTCATACACAAAACAAGCCACGAGGCCCCAGGCGTTTTCTACCCCTCTGGCTATTTTCCCAGCCGCGTTTTCGGTATTGCGGTCAATGGAGGATCTTGAACTGAGATGTGGTACTGCACCCTGATATTCCTGCTAAGCTCCTTTGCGTTTTCCGAATCGCTGCCCACGGATCTTTTCATCCGTGGCCATGCGGTTATTCCGACCCCGCAGAAGGTCATGCTGGCCGAAGGCAATGTGCAGCTGGACGAGTCCTGGACGATCGACTCGCCGCCGCACATCGCTGCAAGGTGTTTAGCCGCCGACCTTAAGGAATTCCACTCCTTGGATCTCAAGACCTCCGGTCAAACGGAGAAGACTATCCGCCTGCGCGTCGTGGAGGGCACAGTCAAGACGGGACCGGCGGAGACTCGTGAACAAGCGTACCGTCTTCGGATGGCGCCTGACCTCATTGAAATCACGGGAAACGGTGACGCCGGCTTGTTTTACGGAGTTCAAACACTCGTACAGCTTGTGAAGCGCGGGCCTCGCGGCAACCTTTTCGTGCCGGAAGGCGAGATCGAGGACTGGCCCCGGCTTGCCTTACGTTTCCTGCACTGGGACACCAAGCACCACCAGGATCGGATGGCGACTCTGAAACGTTATCTCGACTGGGCCGCACGATTTAAAGCGAACATGATTGGTTTCGAACTGGAAGACAAGTTTGCTTACCCGTCGAATCCCACGATCGGCGCCCCGGGGGCGTTCACGCCGGCCGAATTGCAGGAGATTGTGGACTACGGCCGGGAGAGGTTCATCCAGGTCGTGCCGATCGTTCAAGCCCCGGCTCACATGGCTTACGTGTTGAAACATCCGCAGTATGCGCACCTGCGCGCCGACGGGAACAACTACCAGTCCTGCCTCTGTCTGGAAGAGACCTACAATCTCATCTTTCAGATGTATGACGATCTGATCGCCGCCACCCGAGGCGTCGACTATTTCTTCGTCTCGACCGACGAGATCTATTACGCTGGCATTGGAGCCAATTGCAAGGAACCTTATACGCCGGAAAACCGCAGTGCGCGATGGGCCGAGTTCGCCCGGCGGGCCCATGACCACCTGGCCGGGAAGGGAAGGCGGATGCTCGCCTGGCTGGAGTACCCATTGCTGCCGCAAGATCTGGAGCGGATCCCGGCCGATGTAATCGATGGCGTCGTGGGCGATGAAAGCTACGTCCCCATCGAGAGGCGCAGGGGCATGAGACAGCTTGCCTATGTCTCCATGCAAGGCGCCGAATTTCTCTTCCCCGATTATCTGCCCATCGGAAGCAGGCCTGAGGACGCCTCATTCGGCGAGTTCGAACAAGTGGTCCCGACTGGTCGTCTGAGTACTGCATTCCGCTCGATTGTGGAAGGCAGAGCGCTGTCTCTCAACCCGATCGGTGTTTTCACTGCGGCCTGGGATGACTCGGGCTTGCATAACGAGACGTTTTGGTTGGGCTGGAGCGCCGGCGCGCGCTGGGGTTGGAATCCGGGTGTCCCGGGTGTCGAACAACACGTCGCGGAGTTCATGCAGGTTTATTACGGTCCCCAAAGCAGCGACATGGTGGAGGTCTACCGGACACTTCAGCACCAGTGTCGCGAGTGGCAGCGAACCTGGGACCGCGTCGTGTCGCGGGTGCGGGGTCCCGGATACGGCAACTCCGAAGGCAAGGGCATAGGTACCGAGCGTTTTGATCTGACCTTGGAAGCTCCTTCTCTACCGAAGCCAAAGGACATGGCTTTCGAGCCCCGGTTCCGGGAGCGCTACCGGAACTGGGTAGCGAAGAGCAAATGGCTCAGCCTTGAAAACGACCAACTCCAACACGCTCTCACGGCCAATCTTCTCCGGGCTGAGCGAAACCGTTACAACCTCGAGGTCTTGCTAGCGTTGGCCAGGTTCACAGGACACCATTGGAAATTGCTGAGCGCTCTTGCGGAAGCCGAGCGCGATCTCGAACAGGCTGCTGGTGCAGCTAAGGAAAACCGGCCTGGGAATGCGGTAGGTCATCTAGTCAGCGCCTACAGCAGGGTTGCGCGCATCGAGCAGGAGGCCCGGACGATGAGGCGGGACGTCGAAACGGTGTTCGAGAAAAGCAGGCTACCGAAGGGGATGGCGGCGGATGGCAGGGAGTTCGTCCACGTCCTCGACGACACGAAAGACCATTGGGCGGACCGCACGGCAGATTTGGGCTTCATGTTCGCCCCAGAGGACAGCATCGGACTGGCTGCCTGGTTGAACCAACTGAGCCAGATAACGCGCGACTACGCCGCGCGTCACAATATCTCGGTTCGGGGCCTTCCGGAAAAGAGATTAGAAGAGTGAGCGTCAATTACTGGTCCTCGCCTTGGGACAACGACCTGGATCTCCAATTAAAGCTGACAAAGGAGACCGGTTACGGGGGCTTTGAGGCCAAGCCGCAGGAAATCGGTGTGCCCGCTGAGCTTCTCAAGTCGAAATGTGACGAGCTTCAGTTCCGATGCGCTGCCAGTGGCGGCGGACTTCGTGAAGCTATTGACTCTGCGTACCGGGCCGGGGCCGGATCGTTCGCGCCAGTGGTCCCAAGGATCAGACGGCTCGACGGGTCGAGTACACTGGCGAACGGAAAACAGCTTCCCCTGCTATCGCTCCTTCGGTCGGTATTTCGGGTTGTAAGCACCAACGGTGGCAAAGCCACCCAGGTGTTCTGGCATTGGCGAAAACCGGGGATAATTGTCGAAGATGTCACCGGTTCCCAGCATACGGGAGGCTCGCTGGGCCAGGAGTGCTCCCTCCAATTCGGCCGACGGTAATAGCCGGCCGCCTCGAGAATATCAGGATACGCAGGAAAATAGCTGGAGTGAGTACCTGCCTCCTCGAATTATTCACCAATTCATGATAATTGCGCGACAAAAAAAGGCATTTGGCCGCAGGGAAGGCTACTTCGACAATTGGTAATCTGCCGAACGAAGCAAGTGATGTGCTTCCAGGACCGCGGATGATTCGGGAGAAATGTGAATCTTCACATGATCACCAGTGCTTGAAAATGCCCCGGCGGCTCGGGTGTAAACAGCGACGATTAATTACCATTTGGCGATCTTTTAGTTGACAGGGCTGAAGATTCGGGTATGATGACTGAAGCTAGCCACGAATACTTAAAGCCCATCTGAAAGACGGGAGGCAGTATCTGAATCCTGCTGTTTTTGCCGAAGTGCCGATCGTGGAGGCGAGCGGTGCGGCCGAGCGCCCAGGGACACTGGCCCGTAACGGCTCGCGTCGACCCGGCTACAGGACGCTCGATCTCCGCTTTCCAAGAACCTGCCGCTCAGCGACCGTTACCGACTGCAGCTCCGCGTTGATACCTTCAATGCCTTTAACCACACCACCATGAGCGGGCTGAATGCGGCTAAAGCCGAGGAACACGTTGTTGGGGTCATGGGATTGTCATACTGAGACATGCGGCACGCCTCCGGCGTGCCTGGCTCCTCGGCTTCGCCGTGAAGCAGGTTCAGGTCAGGCAGATTTTATGAAAGGGAGAAACTATCCCAAGGGGCTGCGTTTATTGCTGGCAGGTATCCTGGTCGCCCTGACCGGCGCATCTCACCTGAGCGGGGAGCCGGCGTCCAGCCGGAAGGTTTACGCTTACGTGACAGCTGGAGACAATCAGACCAGTCCCGAGGCCTTACCAATCGACAGCCAGGCGACTGTCGAAGCCATCTTCGACTGGCTCTTCCGCACTCATCAAGTAAAGCGTGTTTACTGGCGCGGGGGACAGGCCGACATGTGGATTGATCACTTCGAGTTCCGCCCGGAAAGCCCCTTTTACTACGACCTTTGCGCAGATTGGTGGAGGCATCTGTATAAGGACAAAAAGGTCAGTAAGGTCGCCATTGAGGCGGCGCATCAGCGCGGGATGGAGATCTACCTGTACACGGCGCTGTTTGATTACGGGGCACAGGGGGACGTCGGCGGGGGAGAGACCTTTCCATTCCCCTTTGAGGACCGGCTGCGTATCGAGCATCGCGAATGGTGCCCCACAGATCGCTGGGGAGAGCGCCTCGCCGCCGGTCCCATCGAGTTTTGCGAACCCGCGGCTCGCCAGGCTTTGCTCGACCGGTACCTGGACATGGTCGCCCGCGATAACTACGACGGCATTTTCTTTTACACCTACGTTGAGAACTGGGGCGCACGCTACCCCGATGAGTTCGGCTTCAATCCGCCGATCGTCGAAGAATTCAAGCGGCGACATGGAGTGGACATCCGTCGCGAGCCATTCTCAAAGCAGGACTGGTATAAGTTGCGGGGGGAATGTTTGACCAGTTTTCTCCGTGATCTGCACGCGGGACTGGCTGCTCGCGGCAAGAAACTCTCCATCGCGCTTTATCCGCCCGCTCCCAATTTCCCGGAACCGTGGAATGGGAGCAAGGTGGACATTCCCGGGGCGGGAATGGTTTACATGGACTGGGAAAACTGGGTGCGCGAAGGCATCGTAGATGAACTCTTCGTCTGGTGGCGAGGAGATCAAAAGGCGTTGCTGACGCGTCTGCTCGAGGTCTGCCGCGGAAAGCCGGTGGAGGTGGCAGTGGCGGCCCGCAACCCGTTTGGAGACGAGTGGGACTCGCTGAGCAAAGCCGGGGTGGTTCCGGTCGGCGTCTGGGCATCTGGGTACCACCTGGATCGCGATTTTTCAAGGAAGCGAAGCGCAGAGACGCTTCGAGACCCGGATTGGCGCTGGCGCTGGCAGACTCTGATTGATATTGGCGAGGGTCGAGTGCAGGTCCCAACTTCGGAGGTCGCCCGCTTGGTTAGCGATCCCCATGTCCTGGTGCGACGTGAGGCTTTGGTCGCTTTGAAAAAGCTGGGAGCGCGCGAACACGTCGGGGTGCTGGAGCCCGCCTTGACGGATGAGGAATCCAGCGTCCGTGTCGCGGCTGCCCTGGGGCTGGAGAAGCTGAACACCGCCCGGACGCCAGGCCTGCTTCTGAATACTCTCGTCCGCGACGGCCGGTACATGATGAAGGAAGCCGTCCTGAGAGTGTTTGCGAGCCTGAAGGACCACGCACTTCCCGACATCAGAAAGGGCCTGGAGAGCCCTCATCAGCCCGTACGAGAAGTGTGCGTGCGAGCTCTCAGCGCCAATGGTTTCGACAACGCCCTCTCGTTCCTGCTGAAAGCGGCTAAGGATCCCGATTATCGGGTGCGCTACTACGCCTTGAGCGGTCTCGGCCTGATTCCCGATCCGAAAGCCACCCAGGCGCTTATTGAGGCTCTGGATGACGAGACTTCAACAGTCCAGCTTTGGGCAGCTCGCAAGCTGGGAGAGCGCGCGTCAAAGCGGCCGTCCACCTTCCGGCACGGTACCTGGGAGGAAACGAGTGCGCTTGCCGAACGCCGACA
>Ga0116188_1001387_pt1 | contig 21074 bp, 13 predicted proteins | sample AD_JPNTR2_MetaG_FD_89807 | JGI IMG/M metagenome (GOLD analysis project Ga0116188, IMG submission 89807) | Active sludge microbial communities of municipal wastewater-treating anaerobic digesters from Japan - AD_JPNTR2_MetaG | ecosystem: Engineered > Bioreactor > Anaerobic > Digestate | place...
AACACGCGAGGCCCCGGCGGCGTTCGCCGACAACGTTATAGGGCATTCTTACGAGGCGCCTTGGGCTTCGGGTGTCCGCCTGGGGAGCAAGCCGGCCTCGTATGAGTTTCAGCAGGGCGAAACCTTGGAACGAAGGGAAAAGAAGAAAAGCGGACGACGAGTTCGACCGCCGACGCCCGCGTACGACCGATGGGTTCCGGTCCCGGGCCCGGCTTCGACATGACTCGGCCGGACGTGCTAGAGTCTCGAGCCGACGTTTATCATGACGAAGATCATTACAGCTCCGTTGAGCGGCATGCGGGATTTCTTGCCCCAAGACGTGCGTCGGCGCCGTTACGTTATCGACATCGTCGAGCAGGTCTACTCTTCCTACGGCTTTGAGCCCTTGGAAACCCCGGTGATGGAACGCCTGGAAACTCTTCTCGGAAAGTACGGGGAGGAAGGGGACCAGCTGATTTTTCGCGTTTTGAAGCGGGGTGCCAAGCTGGAACAAGTTCTTGGGGGTCGGCCGGGTGAAAACGATCTGGCGGATGCGGGACTTCGTTACGACTTGACGGTGCCGCTTGCCCGGGTTGTGGCGGAATACCGCGCCCAGCTACCTCGCGTCTTCAAACGATACCAGATCCAGCCGGTGTTCCGGGCCGACCGTCCGGCCAAGGGGCGTTTTCGCGAATTTTGCCAATGCGACGTAGACGTCGTCGGGATCCGAAGTGTGAGCGCAGAGTGTGAGATTTTGTCCGCCGGCGCAGAGGTATTGTGCAAGCTAGGCTTTGAGCCGGGGGAGGACTTCGTCATTCGGCTGAACCATCGGCGGCTTTTACGTAGTCTCGCGAAACACGCGGGAATTCCTCCGTTCCAGGAAGAAGCCGCCTTGGTGGCGGTGGATAAACTGGACAAGATCGGTGTCGAGGGAGTGGCGGAGGAGCTGCACAGCCGGGGGATCCCGCAGGAAGCGTCGGATCGGTTGCTGGAGTGGCTGAGAAGCACTCCGGATGTGCCTGCAGAGGTTCTCGCCGGTCTCGAGGAGATACTGGGAGGCTCTGCGGACGGCGAAACGGCGCTGGCGGAGCTCGCACGGATCCTGAAACTTGCCGCCGCCGGGCCGGCGGGACCAGCGCTAAGATTGGATCCCTGGTTGGCTCGCGGCCTCAGCTACTATACCGGCCCGATTTTCGAGGTGGAGATCCGAGGGTTTGCAGGATCGGCCGGAGGAGGGGGACGTTACGACGATCTGGTCGGCATGTTTTGCGGCGAGCAGATCCCGGCGTGTGGGTTCAGCCTCGGCCTCGAGCGGTTGTTGCTCATCCTGGAAGAACGCAATCTTTTTCCCTCCGGACTTGAGGATGGACCGCAGGTACTGGTCACTTTGTTCTCCGACGAGTTGGCGCTGGACAGCTTTCGGCTGGCCCAGGACCTCCGTCGCCAAGGATTCCGAGTCGACGTATTCCCGGAGCCGGGACGCTACGGAAAACAGTTCCGCTACGCCGAGCAACGGAGAATACGGATCGCCGCGTTGCTGGGGCCGGAGGAGAAGGCCCGCGGCACCGTGATCCTGCGGGATCTCGCACGCCGAGAACAGGAAGAGGTTTCCGCCGCCGGGGTGGGGGACTGGTTGCGTTCTCGGCTGACGGGAGATCTTGAATCGTAAAGGGCGAGGCGCTCGACGCGTTTCCGATGCACCGTCCCGGCGACCGCCCGAGTCCTGTATGGGCACTCTCATCCTGATCGATTTCATGGCACACTGAAAGATTAGCTATGACAAGTCCGCCGCAATGGTCTCGCCGTCGCTTTCTTTTCACCTCCGCCCAAACAACCGCGGGTTTGTTCCTCTCTCCACTGAGAACGCCGACAGCCCGAGCGGCCTCGGCCTTCGGGTACTCCTTCGAGCGTGTCGTCGAAGGGATTGTGCGGTCGCAGGGGCGGGGTGTCGGCTCCGTATCGATTACCGACGGGTACGGAGTTCATCGGACCGCTTCGGACGGAACCTTTCGCTTTTCGGCGGATCCTCGTGCCCGCTTCGTGTATGTGAGCCTACCGGCAGGGTACCGGATCCCCACCAATCCTCGCGGGACGGGGCGATTTTATCGTTCACTTCCTCACACGTCGGCGGCGATGGAGGTTACGTTTGAGCTTGAATCTCTTACGGAATCCGACGAGAACCATCACTTCCTTCTTTTGGCCGACGTCCAGACCGAGAACGCGGAAGAGACGGCCCTGTTCCGATCTACGACGATACCCGAAGTGCGATCCTGGGCCGACAACACCCCAGGGGAGAAATTCGGTGTTGCCTGTGGGGACATCATGTTCAATCACTTGGAACTTTTTCCCACGTACGAGGAAGCGGTCTCGGAAACCGGCATCCCCTTCTTTCAGGTCGTCGGGAATCATGACTTGGATCGGGACGAATGGGTGGATGTGGCTTCCACCAGGACCTTTGAACAGTTCTTCGGCCCTCCGTATTATTCTTTCAATCGAGGGGCGGTCCATTACATCGTTCTGGATGACATCTTTTGGTACGGCGGCGGGTACATCGGTTATATCGACGCCGATCAACTGAACTGGCTGAAGGAAGATCTGGCGACCGTAGAGCCTGGACGCCTTGTGATCGTAATGTTGCACATCCCGCTGGCCAGTACTCAGCACAAGAGAGTGGGCCAGGATAGGCCTTCGCCTTCGGGGATTGTCATGAACCGCGCGGTCTTGTACCGGTTGCTCGAGCCCTACCAAGCTCACGTACTTTCAGCTCATACCCATGAAAACGAACATCTCTTCGAGGGGGGAATCCATGAACAGGTTCACGGTGCGGTTTGTGGGGCCTGGTGGACCGGTCCCGTCTGTTACGACGGTACGCCCTGCGGTTACGGAGTCTACGAGGTTCGAGGCGAAGAGCTTCGCTGGAGGTACCAGAGCACGGGCTTCGGTTCCGAACACCAGATGCGACTGTATCGCCCGGGTGAGCTGTCAACCTACCCAGACCATGTGGTTGCGAACGTGTGGAACTTCGATCCGCAATGGAGTGTCAGGGCGTTCTCGGACCGAGGCGAGGAACTCGACGTAACTTCCTGCCCGGCGCCTGACCCGCTCTCCATCCGGTTGCACCAAGGGCCCGACCTGCCTCCCAAGCGTTCCTGGATCGAACCGCGGCTGAACTATCACATGTTCTGTTGTCGCGTATCCCAGGAGACACGGTCCGTTCAGTTCGAAGTTACGGACCGATTCGGGGAAGTGTACCGAGAACGATTACAACTCCACACCTAGGGGTAGAGGGGCCGGCGTTCTCGTGGCACGTGGGACATTCCCGTGTCTCGTGGTCCTACTTGTGCCGCGTGCTCCGTGCCGCGACGTCGCGCAAGGCGGTTCGCTTGCGGACGCCGGCTCCCCCACCTCACCAAAGCGAATCCCAGTTATTGCGCCAAACCGGACGCCATCTCCGCTTCGGCCGCTTTCAAGCGCTCCGCCGGATCGGCCCCGCTTAGGATATCGTGAACCGCTCGGTTGTAGACGGCGGACACGGCCGGGTACTTCTCTCCCAGTTCAGTACTAGGACGACGCACCAAGTGCGCATAACTTTGTTTGAATTCTTCGAAAAGCGGAGCAGCTTGGAGAACCTCGGGATCCTCGTAGAGCGGAACCAAGGTGGGTAGGTAGGACCCCACGAGGGCCCGGATTTTCTGCTCCCCCCGACCCGTCAGATAACGCGCAAGTTCAGCCGCTTCCCCGGGGTATCGGGAGTAGCGTGAGACCATCAAATTCCACCCGCCGAGGGCGGCCGCCCGACCGCCCGGTCCACCCGGCAGCGGAGCCACTGAGAAATTCTTTCCCACGTCGCCCGCTTCTCGGAGCACGCTGTAAGCATAGGCCCAGTTGCGGAGAAAGGCGGCGTCCCCCCGTTGAAACAACAGGCGGGATTCGTCCTCGTCGAAGTTCAAGACAGCCGGCGGAGAAATCCTTCCCACCCAGGAGGCCGCGGAACGGAACGCCCGGATCGCACCCTCGTTTGCCAGATTCGGCCGCCCGTCGGGCCCGATAAAGTTCCCTCCGCCAAAGGACAGCTGCCACTCCAGGGCGTTGCAAGTCAATCCCTCATAAGGAGCCCCCTGCCACGCATATCCCCAAAAACCGAGATTACCTCCGATTCGCTCGCCTTGTTGGATGCGCCACGCCATCTCTCCCAACTCGTCCCAGGTCTTCGGCGGCTCCGAGTAGCCATATTTGTTCAGCAGATCCGTTCGGTAATACAGGCTCGGCATGTCGGAGTACCAAGGGACCGCCACCAAACGCCCGTCCACCTCGTTGTTCTGAATCACCAGATCGAGGTGCTGAGCCAGTTCTTCTGCAGGGATGAATTCCCGCAGATCAAGGGCGTGTTCAGCCACGGCACCGATCCAAACCACGTCCACCTGCATTACGTCGACGGTGCTCGAGCTCTCGCGCAGCAACTTTAGATAGTAGGCGAGTCTCCCGTCGCTCTCTCGCGGTGTGGGAACGACGAGAACTCGGATGTTGGGGTGCTCCTCCATGAAACGCGCCACTCCGGCTACCGTAAGGTCGAGGTCCTGACCGGCCGCTCCGGCGGAGATGGAAAGGGTGATTTCCTCTTGCTTCTGGCTGCAGGACACTACCAACGAGGTCAGTCCCAGCAATACACCGGTGGCGAACCGACGGGGAAAGCGAGCGCAGGCAGTACGCATGAAACACCTCCCTGGGTTAGGGCCAAGGTTTGCGGAATCGCTCTGTCTCTACATTACGCGCCGGAGCAACGCTCGTCAAGCTAAACAAGCCGTTCCAGGAGGGTTATGGCGTCCCGAATGAATTCGGGGCACCGCTTCTCGAACAGATTCTGTTCCAAAGCCGCACATCGGCCCTCTGCTGTTAGCGGGTCCACTCCGAGCAATTCCTGACACCGCCAACTTCCGTGGCGACGATGGAACTCCCCGGCGAATTGACGGACCCGTTCCCAAAGAGCCGGTTCACGCTCCGGATCGCCAAAGGACGGAGTCAAGCCGGCATGACGACGGCCCAAGACGAGAAGACCCGCCGAGACCGCCCCGCAGGGTCCTTCCACCCCTCCTCCGCCGGCCAGGGGAGCTCCCAACTTTCGAGCGGTCTCCGGGGGAATCCCCAGTTCGTCGGCATACGTTTCGAGAACGCTTTGTGCGCAGTGAAATCCGGACCGAAAGCGCAAGAGCGCGAGAGCCACCCGGTCTTCCACGGTAAGCCACGAGTCGGTCGACGCCCCCTGGAGACTCCTACCCAATGTCTTCCCGGTGGCGGCACACAGCAGACATCCGGTCGCCAGAACTCGGCGCCGCGTGAACCCGACTGGACGTCCGCCCGTAGAGACTATGGGCATGGGATGCCTCCGTGCACTAAATGCGAGGTTTGATGCGAGCCGCTTTCACCCGCCACAGAGCATCGGCCAGGTCTTGATGTTCGAGCTGCTTCTTCCGGCCGCGGGCCGCCCGGAGCGCAGCGTCGATGACGGCGTTCTTGATGTCTCTCCCGCAGACGTCATCGATCTCGGCCAACCGTTCCGGAGAAACGTCGGGAGCCAGAGGTAACTCCTTGGGAAGGTGGCGTCTCCAGATCTCGATTCGAGCTTCTCGATCCGGCATGGGGAAGTGGATATGACGCATTCTCGTCTCGAAGGCCCGGTCATAGTTCTCGACCAAATTGGTGGCAAAGATGACCACTCCCCGGTAGCGTTCCAGACAGATCAAAAGCTGGCTGCGCATGCTGTTGATAGCCTGCTCGGCTCCCTGGGTGACATCCACCAAGCGCCGCGACAGCAGAGAGTCGGCTTCGTCGATAAAAAGGACTGCTCCGTCCCGCTCGGCGGCGAAGAACACCGCTTCAATGTTCTTCGCGCCGTCGCCCACGTACTTGCTCTCGATTTCCGCGTAGCTGGCCGTCAGGAGCGTCTTGTTCAGATAACTTGCCACCGCATGCGCCGCAAGCGTCTTTCCGGTCCCGGGATTCCCATGGAAGTTCAGCGCGGCCCGAGGAAAAGGCTCTATGGATCGGAGGTTCCAGCGCTCGAACACCGTCTCCTCGAGCAGGATCAATTCGATCGACGCCAACAGGCTTTCCTTAACCTCCTCCGGGACAACCAAAAAATCGAAATCAAACAGCGGAGGTCTGCTTCGGTACTGGCGGGCCCGTTCTTCCAAAGTTATCTCGTCTCCGGCCCGTTCCTGCCGATGGGGATCGGGCGGATCCTTCGCCTGGTCGAGTACGGGTAACTCCTCTCCATTCCCGGTGCCGATGCGTAGATCGATCTTCTTGAGCCCGGCCCGGAATAACAAGTCCCGCACTGCGTCCTCGATCCGCTCCCGACAATCGTCGGCAATCTCCTTGGGGATGAAGCGGGGAATCCCCGCAACGGTGATTTGTTCGAAAACCGATCGCGTACCGCTCATAGGAATCGACCCTGTGAAAAGCCCAGCAGGAGTATATCAGCTTGACACTCTTCGCTCGCGTGCTTTCGACCATCGGACGGCAACGTCTTCTTGCCGCAAGTACGCTTACCCGGCCGCACACGTGCCGACGCTGGAGACGGTTGCTTTCGGCTCCTGTGCCGTCTTCCGGCCGCCGGCCGCCGCACCCGCCACGCCGGTTTGAAGCTCGGCGCACGGGGTGCCGGGTGGGGCGTGCTACGGTTTCAGGGTTCAGGGATTTGTGGTTGCGCGATTGGGGCCTGGTACCGACGGAGACTGACGGCTGGGTTCGAACTTTGGACTTTCGACCTCCGACTTGGGACCGGTAACCCAGGGTGGCGCCGAACGCAGCACGCGGAACCGACCAAAGGGGTCCGGATGGCCGATACGGGCCGTGCCGGTTTACTGTGCTTTGTGATATGCGGCAGCCGGATGAGAAGCGGATCCGCCGACCTCATCGTTCGGGAGCCGGCTCCTGGAGGCGACGCTCGGCGGCGGCCAAGTTCATGCGGTAGCCGGTTTCCTCGGGAGCAAGTTCCGCCGCGGCGCGGTACTCTCGGATCGCTTCCTCGGTTTGCCCCAGTCGGTAGTAGAGATTGCCCAGGAAGTTGTGTACGGCGGCGTCGCCGGGGCGCAATCGCCGAGCCTCCAAGGCGTAGCGGAGTGCACCCGTCGTATCTCCGGCGGCTTGACGGGCGAGCGCCGCCAGAAAATGGCTTTCCGAAACGTTCGGATCGATCCGCAGGAGGTTTTCGATATGAATTGTCGCGGCGGACGCTTCACCTCTTGCCAGGTAGAGCTTGGCGGCGCGGTTGTGCGCGGCCCAGTGATCCGGCTCCCGCTCGAGGATTTTTAGAGCGGCTGCGAGGGCGGCTTGAGGACGGCCTTCGGCTGGAGCGCTTTCCATTTCATCCTCCAATTGGCGAATCTCCTGGTTCTTCCGTTTCTCGTCGAGAAGATCTCGATATCGCTCCAGCTCCCTTTGAGCCGCCTCACGATCTCCCAGGCGGCGTAACACGTCACCCAGCTCAAAGGCGATACTGAACGCGTCCGCGCCGGCCCGATCAGCCTCCTCGAGCACCCTGACCGCCTCCGCGTAGTTTCCCAAGGCCTTGTGGGCGAGTCCCAGCTGGAACCGATACAGGGGCTCGGTCGGGAACAAACGCACGGCTTCCTCCGCCATCCGCAGGGCGGCTTCCGGATTGTTACCCAACAGACAGACCCGAGAGAGACCGTGGTACGCCTTGGCCGACGTTGGCTCAAGCTCGAGGGCCGTCTCGAAAGCGCTCATGGACTTCTCCAGTTCACCCTTCTCGAGCAGCGTGATTCCTCTCTCCAAGTACACTTCCGCCGATCGCTCTCCCGCCGACGCCTCGAGCTCGTCCAGGACGGCAAGGGCCTCGTCCAGCCGCCGTTGCTCCCGGTAGGAAGCGGCCAGCAGGAGCATCCCCTCCGCGCCCAACCGCCGGCGGGGAGTAATGCGTTCGAGCACCCCGGAAACTGCCACGGGGTTTCCCATTTCCTGAAGCAATAGCGCGAGCTCGACGGCCTGATCGGGTGTCAGCTCCCGGATCCGCAAAGCATCGGCCGCTTCCGCCTCCGCGTCCCGGGTTCGGCCCGCCGACAGCAAGACACGGATCCCCGCCACGTACGGGCGTACGTCATTGGGTTGCCGCCTCTTCAGGTCGGCGAAAGCGGCCAGGGCGCCGTCCACGTCTCCCCGGACGGCCAGGCTCTCTCCCTGTGTGAGGAGATGGTCCGTCTCCGCACGGGTAGCCGCCTGAAGCTGGAAAGCCGCCACCGCAAGCAGAACGATCCATTGACGACCCGACGTCCTCGTAAACAACACCTGTTCTATGGTACCGAATTTCCGGTGAGCGCTTCTTCGAACATGAGCCTCTCTGCGCGGATATTGCGGCCGGGGGGTCGTGCTAAGCTTGACGGGTCGGTAGATGACGGGAGTAGATCGGTGAGTGTTCGGCTCGACAAGTGGTTGCAAGTAGCGCGCGTCTTCAAGACAAGAACTCAAGCAACTCGTGCGTGTCAGTTGGGAAGGGTGGAAGTGAACGGCTGCGAGGCGAAAGCTCATCGACTGGTCGTCGTGGGGGATCGGCTTGAGGTGCGCTTTGGTGACTGGACGCGCATCCTGATTGTCCGGGAATTGCGTGATCGCCCCGTTCCAAAGGCGCAAGCGCCTGGTCTGTACCAAGATCTGTCTGCTCCGCGGCCGCGGCTGGATCCTCTCGAGCGGATATTACAATCGCCGGAGCGCCGGGACCGAGGCGCCGGCCGCCCGACGAAGAAGGATCGGCGACGCATTGAACGGCTGAAGGGAAAGTCTTGAGCACATCGAAACCCTTGCAAATGACGCAGCCCTGCGACTACCCTTCGGGCCGGCGTCCCGGAGGGCGAATTGGGGCGCGATACGAGCCCGCACCGTGAGACTAAGCGACGACCGTACCCTGCTTTTGGAGCCGGACAGCCCGCCCCAGGCTCGTTCCTCTGCGGCGACCTCCTAGAGACGGTTTGAGAACACTTAAGAGATTTTGGAGTGATGGCTACTTCATCCCGAGTCTTCTATGCGGCGGCATTGGTCTTCTTTACCCTGTTGTTTTCCGTTTTTCTCGCCGTGGCTTGGTCTGTTTTCTTGCAGGTCCGGGAGAACTACTTCCGTCACGTGCAGCGTGCCGAGCTACAGTGGACGGGACACGACTCCCGATTCCCTCGCGGCCGGGTGCGGTTGCCGCCCGTCATCGCGGTGGGATTCCTGGCCGCCTGGGTGTTGGTACATCGGATTCTCGGCTGAATCGTTGGGAGCTGAATCGGAAATGTGCGGAGATCGCGGCCGCCTGCGGGTAATAACAAGGAAGCTTCCGAGCGGTTCCCAAGTTGCGTGAGTCGGGCGGGTTCCCGGAGAATGAAGAGCGGTGAAGCGGATAGTTTGGCCGATTCTTTTTACCGTCGTTGTTTCTCTTGCCGCTCTTTCTTCTGAGAGTACGGTTCCCCGGTTCGTGGATGTAACGGAGCAGGTGGGTATCCGATTTCAGCACATCAGCGGTCCGCCGGCTGACAGGGAATTTGACTACATCTTCGAAACCAAGGGCGGGGGGATCGCTTTTCTGGACTACGACGTGGACGGTTGGCTGGACCTTCTGGTCGTTCAGGGATCCACCGTGGAGGCGGCGCGACGGGGTGTTCGGCGCCCACCCGGCCTATTTCGGAATCGGGGGGACGGCACATTTGAGGACGTTAGTGAATCTTCAGGAATCGAGGGCGGAATCTGGGGGATGGGGGTGGGTGTGGGCGACTATGACAACGACGGCTATCCGGACGTCTACTTGACCCAGGTGGGGCCGGATCTCCTTTACCGCAACAACGGGGACGGGACGTTTACGGATGTAACCCGACAGGCGGGTATTACGGCGGACACCTGGACCACCTCGGCGGCGTTCGGCGACTACGACGGCGACGGCTTTCCCGATCTCTATGTGGCCGGCTACCTAGATTACACCCCGGACCGGTTGCCGCCGAAGACCCCTGACTGTACCTACTTGGGCCGACCGGTCCCGTGTGGGCCGAGAGGCCTCAAAGGTGCCCGGGATTACCTGTTTCACAATCGGGGCGACGGCACCTTCGAGGAGGTGAGCCGGATCTCTGGTGCTTGGGATCGGAGTCACTATTACGGTCTTGGGGTCTTATGGGCCGATTTCGACAACGACGGTGATTTGGATCTCTTCGTGGGAAACGACGCCACGCCCAATTACCTCTTCGTCAATCACGGAGGACGGTTCAGTGAGGAGGCATTGGTGGCGGGAGTGGCCTTGAGCGGAGAAGGGGTAGAGCAGGCCAGTATGGGCGTGGATGCGGGAGACTACGACAACGACGGCCGGCTGGATCTCTTTTGCACCCATTTCGCCCGGGACTCTAGTACCTTGTACCACAACGACGGGGATCTCTTGTTTTCCGACGTTACGGCGCCTGCGGGTTTGCGCGTTCCGGAATGGTGGCTGGTGGGTTGGGGCACCCGGTTTTTGGATCTGGACTGCGACGGGTGGTTGGACATCCTCCACGTTAACGGCCACGTCTACCGGTACTTGGCCGAACCGGTGGAAGGCGAGACATTGGCGCAGCCGGCTTCCCTTTATCGCAATCGAGGCGACGGCACCTTCGAAGACGTGGCGGCTCTTGCGGGTCCTGATTTCGTGTCACCGAGGATCGCACGGGGAGCGGCTTTTGGGGACTACGACAACGACGGCGATCTCGACGTGGCGGTGGCGGTTCTCGGAGGTTCTCCCCGACTGTTGCGGATGGATCGCCGGGATTCCAACCATTGGGTTCTTTTGCAGCTCGTAGGAGGTCAAGAGAACCGGGACGCGTTGGGGGCCAGGGTGCAGGTTGTATGCGGGGGGCGAACCAGCATTCGGGAAGTCCGCCGAACGGTGGGTATCTACTCTTCTTCGGATCCGCGAATCCACGTCGGACTCGGATCTTGCGAGCGGATCGAAGAGCTGATGATCCGGTGGCCTGACGGTAGCCGCCAAAAGATCGAGAATCTGCCGGCCGACGGAATCTACCGGATTCGAAAAGGTGAGGATCCGGTCGTCATAGGGCCCTGAAAGCGGATCCGTCACCGGGGGGGCGAGGTTCCATGCCGAGAAATGAGCCGAACTGCATACCGCGTAGGGGTACCACGTACGACGGACAGGCTATTTCCAAAACGATAGAGGACGTAAGTCCAGGGTCTCGGTCGCCACGCCGGCTTGACCTGGGCCGGCTTCTTGACGCGCCTTCAGTGCTCGACTCGGTAGTGAACACACAGTTCACACCACAACGTGCAGCAATGTCGAGCGCCGTGGACCGCACCCGGTACACCGGCCTAGAGACGCCCCTCCAGGGAGGCCCCCTGCCGGGGGCGGCCGCTGACCGAAATATGAACTCTACTCTGTCGGCCTAATAACCGGCACTACTCACGGCGCGTGGTTTGCCCGTGTGCAGGCCGCAGCCCCGAAAGGATAAGCCTTGGTAGCGCTCATCCGTCTTTCCGGGTTCACGGCTCCGGGGCGGTGACTTCCAAACCGGCACGGCGGGCGGCGGCCAGGTAATTGGCGCGAAACTCCTCTCGCTCCGGAGCCAAGCGGTAGGCCGCTTCGTACTCCTCCGCCGCTCCCGCAAAGTCTTGTAAGGCGTAGAGGATGTTTCCCAGCAGATTGCGTAGTTCGGAGAATCCGGGCTGAATGCTCTTGGCCTTTCGACCTGCGGCGAGAGCCTCCTGCAGCTCTCCCCGTTCGTAATGAACGAGAGTGGTCAGGTAGAGGGTCTCGAACGCCTCCGGTGCCGTCGCCTGGAGGCGTCGCAAGAGGTTTTCGGCCTTCTCGGATTCCTTTCGGCCGGAGTAGATTCCCACCAGGTACCCCAAGGCCATCACCTGGTCGGGATCAATCTGAAGCACTTCCTCGAAGCGTTTGCGGGCTTCTTCCGCCTGACCCTGCTTGAGAAACTCCTGCCCGGCTTGTAGAAGGGAATGAATCTTCTCGGAATCCTCGCCGACCTCCCTTCTTTGCCGGTCGAGTTCCGTAAACCTTTGCCGGTACTCCAGGGCTTTCTCTCGATTACCCAGACGGCTATATGCCCTGGCCGTCGTCTCGTAAAGATCCGGAAAGTTGGCGGCCAGGTGTTCAACGCGACGTAGGCAATCCAGAGCTTCTTGAGGGCGGTCGAGACCGAGGAGCACGGAAGCGTACAGCTGGGCGAGCTCGGGATCATCGCCCGCTTGGTTGAGGAAGCCGTTCAAAATCCCGGCTGCTTCCTCCAATTCTCCGCTTTGAAACAGGACGAGCGCAAGCCCGTAGGCCGCTTCCCGGGCGTGGTAACCTTGGCGCAAGGCTTCTCGAAAGGCTGCCTCCGCAGCACGCAGATCGCTTGACGAAAGGGCGATCTGTCCTCGGCGGAACGGAAGGCGAGGATCGTCGGGGCGAAGTCGGGCATAGGATTCCAGGGCGCGGGAAGCGGCTTCGGGCTGCTCGGTCCGATAAAAAAGGTCGGCCAAAAACCATAGCTGATCGTGAGCTAAATCCCCCCAGTGGGCGTCGTCCAGCAGCGGTGCCAGCGTTTCCCTGGCGCGAAATCGATAGCCGTTACGCAACTGCAGCTCGGCGCAAACCATGCGGTAGTGAGGTTCATTGGGAGCAAGGCTTACAGCCCTTTCCAACTGTCCTTGAGCCTGCAGTGGTTGTCCGATCCGCTGCAGAAGCAGCCCGGAAAGAAACCAAGCTCGAGGGTTGTCCGGATCCTTGGACAATAGGTGCTCCATCTCGGCGAGGGCGTCTTGGTATTGTCCGGCCCGGGCGAGCTCCTGGATGTGCCGCCACGGCGGTTCCTGCTCCTGGCTCACCGTTGTCAAGGAAGCCGGGACGGACAGCGTGAGGGCAACGGCCGTCAGCACAAAAGCGGTCACCTCAACGATTATAGTTGAGACCGACCCGGTCGCGTCCCCAAAAGCGCTGAAAGAGTTCCGAACCCCGGGCACATTTGCCGCTCTTTCTTGACCGGGGTTCGGGGGGAAGGGCTTCGGGTTCAAGGGATTGACCTCGGGACTTGCCGGGCCTGGCGCCCACACCCGGTTCGCTAGGGCTAAAGATCGCCGACACAGTGCGCCGTACGAAGAGCGGGCCCCGGTGCGCGGCATGTCGAAAATGAAGGAGTCTCAAATGTCCCAGTTGGCACCGGAGGCATGCTTCTAATCGCACTTCCGTAATCCGCACCACAATGTCTTGCAGGATGGTTGACCGACGAAGCCTCTTTGAAACACCTCAAGATTCCTGTGACCGTCCTCTAGAGGTGGCACAGTTGTATTCGTTCGGTCCCTTCAACTACAACCTTGGGCAGCCTATCCGAGTGCGCGGTTCACACCCGGTGCTTTCAAGGCTGAAAGTGTTCTTGGAGGTCCGGCTGACCTCGGCCGGTGGTCGGCGACGCGGTCTCGCCCGGGGCGCTCGGAGGCCGGCGTGCCTTTAGTTGAGCCGTCCGGGTCATTGCTGGAAGCAATCAGAAATGCGGCGGTGGAGCTCATGCATTTGCTGCCGGGGGCCGATTTGCTTCTGCCGTGGCGGCTCGGCGGTGGAACTCGTAAGGTTGAAACGGGAGAGGGTGGCCGAAGGTCCGAGATCGAAATTCCAGGTCGAAAGTTCGAACGCAACCGTCAGCTACCCTGACTACCGGGCCGCAACCGCGCAACCACCAATCCCCTGAAACCTTCAATCCAAAAACCCTTATCGGTACGCTGCACCCCCGTACCCGGCACATAAAGAGAAGGGGTCGCCTCCTCCGCGGAGGCGACCCCTTGATTATGTGCACCGAGCTGGGCGACCGATCAGAAATCGTACCGTAGACCGAATTGCATGACCCTTGGGATGCCCTGGATTTCGTTGATGTAACCAAAGGACGGAGCCGGCGTCCCAAGGTATGGATCCGGAGCCAAACCCCAGATGTCACGGGCGTCGCTCGGCGGTCCCAGCCGCTGTGTGTTGGTGGCGTTGAAGACTTCCCAGCGGAAGGTCAATCGGTGGTCCTCACTGTAGGGCATTCGAAAGCTCTTGTAGATGCCGAAATCGATCTGGACAAAGCCCTCCATGCGCAACACGTTCCGATCTCCGGTCTCGCCCGCCTTCGCATCCCGGTAGCTGTTGTACGCATACTTAGCGTCTTCCCAATAATTGGGGTGGTCTCCGCTCTTGTGCGGATTCGCTTTCGGATCGCGGATTCGGGTTCCCCAACTGGGAGTTTGCCAGTTTGTGGCCCACCGACTGGCCTCATAAGGGCTGGCCATGGGCAGCCCCGTATTCCAACGGAACACCCCGTTAAACGACCATCCCCCCAAGAGAGCGTCGGTAAAGCCGGACCAGTCGGCTCCATAGCTCCGACCTTTGCCGAAGGGGAGCTTCCACAACCAGTTGGCGTTGATGATGTGTTGGATGTCGAAGTCCGACACGGAATACATGTCGTCGGGCCACAGGGGATTCAGAATAAACGCCGAAGAAGAATAGGAGTAATCCGTCTGCAAGCCGGAGGCGTTGTCCATCGACTTGCTCCAGGTGTAGTTCAGATCCAGGCTGAGTGAATCCCGAAACCGCTCGCGCACGGTGAATGTGAACGCGTGATAGTCCGACCGGGCGATCGTGCTCCAGACGGAGAGGGCGGCGTACTGCGGGTGGAAGAACATGTTGGGCACGATACCCGCGTCATCCAGCTCGGACTGGAGAAACGTCCAGTCGAGCATGTCCCAGCCGTCCCGGGAAACGAAGGCGAAGATATTCTGAGTGGACGTCAGACTCGGATCCCACGACCACCACCAGTTGGAAGGAACATCGGGAAACAGGTTCTCGAAGAACGGAATGTTGGGTACTTGGTCGATAGGGGTGTTCTTCTGGCGATGATCGTACAGCGCGGCTGCGGCCGTGTACCAATCGATCCCCGATTGCGGGTCGACGAAGTTGTTCAAGTGAGCGACGTCGCGCGTAGCCATGAGATCCCTTGCCTTGCGGCCGATGTAAGAAGCTTCGACGAACAGACCTCTCGGCAGCTCGCGACCGATGGAGAGGTTCCAGTTGTAATTGATCGGCGTCGTAATCGTGTCGTCCATCGACTGCTCGATTCGCTGACTCTCGTCCATCGGCGTCATCATGGGGAACGAGATGCTGGGCTGGATGTCCATGTAAGGCAACGAGCGCATATCTTGGTCCCATCCTGTGAAGAGGGGGCCGAGACGTGACGTGACGTTGAAAGTATTGGCCGAAATGGTGTCGGAAAGCACGAACCCCAGTGTCGAGTTCAGGTCCCAGGAAACCGCCATGGCGCTTCCCACGCGGTCATACATGATCGCGAAGCCGCCTCGGATGACCGAATCACCCTTATTCCCGAACAACGTGTGCAGCAGACCGTCTTCGAAATCCGGGGAATAGGCGAAGGAGACGCGGGGCGAAATATTGTTCCAGTCCGTCTTGTAGTAACCGTCGCGGTCGTAATACGGGCCGGCCAAGTCGATGATGATCGGCTCGTTATAGGGCACACCCTGAGCCGCACTGGCTTTGCGCATATCAAAGAATCGGCCGAGACTCGGGTCCGGCTTTACCTGAAATCCACTTGTCTCGTAGACAGGTGTGTTGACTCCCCAGCGCATTCCGAGGTTCAAGGTTAGCTGGCTGTTCACCTGCCAGGTGTCCTCGAAATAGAACTCATACTCCTCCGTGGCAAAGGTCCGTAGGGTCGGCGTTCCCGACGGGAGAAGGTTCAGGTCGGCCCCGTAGGTCCCGTTGGCGTTGTACTGCGTATACCGTCCCAACAGGGAAGTGAAGGCGCTTCGAATCGGATCCATCAGTCCGGGTTCGTAATCGTCGATTACGTCCAGCACTGCACCCGAGGCGGCATAGAACGATGGGTTCATGACGCCGAGGTCATAAGCCAAAGCGTAGGTTTCGCGTTCGTTGTCAATCAAGCGGATGTTGGTTCCGAACTGGAACGTGTGGTTTCCTACGATCCACGACGTATCGTTGGTGAAATTGTGGAGCGGAGTGGTTCGGGACAGAGTCCGACTGAAATCGCGGGGCTCAAATACAAAGCGGAAGATGATGGCGTTTTGGTCGGAATCCCCTCTGTTCGTGAAGGCCTGTCGCGTCATCCCATAGCGGAAGGTGTTGATGAGCGTGGGTCGTATGGTCCAGGTGTGGCCGACCGCGACGCCGAATGGGTGGGTCCAATACTCAGGCGTAGGTGTGTCGGGGAACCATTTTGTATTGGACTCGTGATCCCACTGGTAGTTCGCCCGTACGAACAAAGAGTGCTTGTCGTTCGGCACGATATCCAGACGGGCGATATACGTATTCCAGTCCAAGGGAAGCGGCGAATTGAATCGATAACCGCTTGTGTTCAACTGGTCCCCGGCGCCGTGGTCATTCGCGGGATAAAGAGCCGCCGCTTCTCCGAGGGCGCGGGCGGCCAAAGGATTGACGCCGCCTGTGGCGGGAAACAGGGCCGCAATCTCGTCAGGCCCCAGTTCCACCAACTGCCCGGCGCCGTCCCGGTAGCGCATTTTCCCCTCGCCCATGTGGGGCAACGGTACGGTTCGCAGAACGGTGTCCTGCTTCCGGTCCTTGCGGCCTTCGTAATTGAAGAAGAAAAAGAACTTGTCTCTCTTGATAGGCCCACCGATGCTGCCACCATAAAGGTTCCGGATCAAGTTGGGCCGATCCAGTCCGATACGGTTGTTAAAGAAATCGTTCGCCGCGGTCACGGTGTTTCGGTGGTACTCGTACAAGGATCCATGGAATTCGTTGGTGCCGCTTTTGGTGACAAGGGAAACCTGCGCACCTGATGAACGCCCCTGTGAGGAGGTCGGACTGGAAGTGGTGACCCGGAATTCCTGTACGGAGTCGGGCGTCACCCGCAAGACCGACTGAAACGCAGTGCCCTGCTGCTGCTCGTTGACGTCCACGCCGTCCAGGGTCAGGTTGGACTGATCCGAGCGAGCCCCGGACACATAGCCGTCCTCGGTCACCCCGGGCTGCAAGCTCAGCAGCTGGTAGACGTTACGTTGGTTCAGAGGTAGCTCGATAACCTGCTCGGTATTGAAGGCGTTTCCGATGGTGGCGTCGATCTGGTTCATCAGCCGCTCCGCCGTACTGGAAACGGTCACGATTTCAGAGACTTCTCCCAGTTCCAGTCGCAAGGTAAGGTTTGTCGGCGTGTCGACGAGAAGTCGGAGGTTCCTTTGTTCCAGTGTCTTAAAACCGGGCAGCTCAACCCGAACCGTGTAGAGGCCGGGCGGCAGCTGAAGAAAGCGGAACCGACCCTCGTCGTCGGTCACGAGTGTCCGTTCGCTGCCGGTGGCCTCGTTGATCAACGTGACGTCGGCGCCCGGCACCACCGCTCCGGCGGGATCCATGACCACTCCCGAGAGTTCCGTGGTTTGGGCCCAAAGACCGGTGGACAGCAACATCGCCAAACCGGCCAAGAGCCCCAGGTGAAGCCATCGAATCGCAATGCTTCTACTCATGGTTTTTTCTCCCCACATTGACCACAGGGTCAGTTGTCTTGTCTGCCCTGCGGCACCTTGTGTTTTGTTCCGCTGGGAAGGAACCGGCAAACTGACGTCCCCCTGGATCCGACGTGACTCCTTCCCCGGTCGATCATGCCATTCTTCGTAAGTCCCCCCTACCTTGGGCCGGCGATGGAAAAGAATACAACATTCACTGATCTGAGTGAACTAGCAAATGATCAGTCAAGGTTACAAACTGTAAACACGATCTGTGCCGAACCTAAGTTGGTATCGGTAAGGCCGTGATTTTACTGCTTTGTGCCCATAGGACCTCGACCAGAGAACCGGACGTCCCGCATCAAATCCAATCAATTGGATTTGTTCATTCAACAAATTGAACCTCCCCAAAAGTAGGCCGGAAAGCATGTCGACGCGCGGAGAGCTGCGTAGCCTGTAGGGAGAACCGGCTACAGCGTGCAGGGTACGGGGTTTTCCGTGCCGCGTGGTGAGGGTCTCGTCCGCGAGAGGGGCGGGAAACCGGGCCGGGTGATGTAAACCGGGCGGTTGTTGCCGGATGGAGCGCCGAAGGCGCGGTACCATCCGAGAGCCCAGGGCAAGGCCGCGTCAGCGGCCGCCGCCCTGGGTGAGAGTGGGTCTCTGACGAACGCTCCGAACCCCGCAGGGGTGGTTTCAACAAGAAGGGAAGAAGCGAGGCGGTGGTTGACGAGCCACGGTGTGGAATTCGACCGGCGGTAGGGTGGGAGTAGGCGGGTGAGGACGCCCCTTCAGGGCTCCGGGAAATGATAGAAAGGGCGTCTGAACCCAGGGCGTCGCTCGCTACGCTCGCTTGCCCTGGGCTCTCGGATGCATGAGGCCTTCGGCCTCAGGAGGTTGTCGTTCGGTTTCCTCATCGCAGAACGGCCGGGACGGCCGGCACGCAGGTGTAGTCACAGGCGAGGACGCCTGTGGCACCGGCATCCTTGCGTACCGCGGGCATCCTTGCCCGCCAGTGTACCATGGCCATCCTTTGCCCGTTGCGCGTGCTAAGCACTGAGTACGCCGCGCGAGGTAACGGTACCCCGGAGTTCCTCCGGCCAGGTTGCGCGGAAGCGCAGCTTCCGCTTTGGAGTGCGCCGCCTCTGGCGGCGCTTTGGATTGAAACCCGCTATCCCGGCACTTCGCAGGGGCGTACCCGGCCCCCGAACGCATCCAAAGCGGCGTCGCCGCTTCGCTCTGCCGCCGCACTCCACAGGAGTGTTCGGTGAAATGCCCATCTCTGCCGGTGGCCCGCGGTGCGGGTAGGATACGGCGTGGGCGGGTACCCCGTACGGTGGAGGTGATGTCGTCCGGGGAATTCGGACATTGTGCCGACGGGTTGGTTGGGGAAACGGGGCGCAGACGGTACGCGACCGGATGGGCGGTGATTTTGGGACCTTGCGTTCCGTGTTGATTCTTGGTCGTGAACCCTGGGTCGCCCGATGTACGTGGGGCGGGAAACCGGGCGGGGTGGCGTAGACCAGGCGGTTCTTGCCGGATGGAGCGCCGGAGGCGCGGTACCATCCGGGAGCCCAGGGCAAGGCCGCGTCAGCGGCCGCCGGCCTGGGTGAGAGTTTTGTCGGATCGCGCATAACCTGGAACCGCAAGGCCCCGCCGGACGGCTCTCTCGTGCACCGGACAGGCGGCCGAGAACGCAGCCGTCGCTCGTCTCCGTTAGAATGCTGCATGTTGCACGGGTGCGAACGCTTACCTGAAGGTCGCGATGAACAGTACGCAGGGGGTATCGGAAGACGGGCGCGGGCGGCCGCAGTGGGCGTTCGCCGTCCCGATGTTTCTGTATTTCTTTCTGGTAATTACGACGTTCTGGGTTCTGAAGCCCCTAAAATCGGCTCTTTTCCTGGAATACTACGACGCTTCGGGTTTTACCCTGGCGGGGTGGTATCTCAGGGCGGCACAAGCCGAGCTCCTGGCCAAGGTTCTCAACATGTTCGTTGCGCTGGCGGCGGCGTGGATCTTCGCCCGCCTAGCCCGCGGATTGCGCCGTGAGCAGCTGACGTACGTATTCTGTGCCTTCTTTGTCGTCTCCTTTGCTTTGTTTTCCCAACTCATCGAAGAGCCGGGCGATTTCGTTGTATGGAGCTTCTACCTGCTGGGTGACCTGTTCACCACTTTGATGGTAACCGCGTTTTTTGCCTTCCTGAACGACAGTGTTACACCTGAACGGGCCCGGCGACTGTACGGCCCGATCGTGCTGGGAGGGGTATTGGGCGGAGCCTTGGGACCCACCTTTCTTCGGCTCTGGATTGAGCGGTTTTCTCCAAGCTTTTGGCTCTGGGCCTCCTTGGCGGCCGTGCTGGTGATCGCCGGCACAGCGTATGTTGCCGCCGGGTGGGTTCGTCGGAACCCACCGCCTGAGAGGTTGGAGCCGGTCAGTGTCGAGGCGCCGTCGGAGGGACGTTCGGCTTGGGAAGGCGCCACCATGATCTTGCGCTCGCGCTATCTGCTGGCAATCGTCGCGATCGTGGGGTTCTACGAAATCTGTTCCCAGGTGCTCGATTTTCAGTTTAAGGCCACGGTGACCCACTTTTTAGACGGGGCTTCCATCGGGAAGCACATGACCCTGGTGTACGCGATCAGCAACTGGACGGCTCTGGTTGTTCAGTTGTTCCTGACCCGATGGGTGATGACGCGCTTCGGCGTGCTGACGGCGCTTTTGGTGCTCCCTTCGGCCGTTTGCGCGGGATCGGCCGGTTTCCTGATCTGGCCCATGCTGTGGACGGGCAGCCTCCTGAACACGGCGGACAGCGGGTTTGCCTATTCCATCAATCAGTCGTCCAAGGAAGCTCTCTACGTACCCCTCTCCAAGCAAGAGAAGTACCAGGCGAAAGCTTTCATCGACATGTTTGTGCAGCGCTTTGCCAAAGTCTTGGCGATAGGGGTGAGTCTCATTTTGACTACTTGGTTCCAACACTTCGAGGCCGTTCGGTGGCTCTCGGTCTTTGTGCTGGTGGTAGCACTGGCGTGGATGGGCGCGGCCCGGTACGCCGGCCGGAGATTTGAAGAGTATGCGGCCGAGCTGGATCGGGCCGCCTGATCTTAGGCGGTAGTCCGACCCATGGACCGCTTCAGTCGCTGAGGCGGGATCTCCGGCGAGTCAGAAATCAACTGCCGAATATAGATGCAGTATGTACCGCCGTCTGCTTTGCCGTCTGCCGCCCGCGCCGGCGCTCCGCATTCGCGCCGACCGTCGCAATCCCTTGCCGCCGACACCCCGCCTGGAAGAGCCTTCTCTCCCCGGAAAGGTCGCATCGGACGCGCCCGACAACTTTCGGCGAGCCAGGCTGGGAGGCGAAACCCCGGAATCCCCGTATCTCTTTAAACCACCTGCGGGCCTCTCACCCTCTCGGGTCTCGGCGGAATAGGTGGAATCGAATCGAGCCGCCCGGATCGCTTCCATCCGGAAGCTATTTTCCCCCTTCTAAGGTTCAACCGCCGCTTCGGGGGCTTCCCCCCTGGCTCTGGCCTCTTCGCTCAGTCTCTGGTAGATCTCCCGCTCTCGGTTGGCTTCTTCCACTCGGCGAGCCCGGGCGTAAGCTTGAGCCAGAAGGAGG
>Ga0116188_1001390_pt1 | contig 21049 bp, 19 predicted proteins | sample AD_JPNTR2_MetaG_FD_89807 | JGI IMG/M metagenome (GOLD analysis project Ga0116188, IMG submission 89807) | Active sludge microbial communities of municipal wastewater-treating anaerobic digesters from Japan - AD_JPNTR2_MetaG | ecosystem: Engineered > Bioreactor > Anaerobic > Digestate | place...
AGAAGGCTACCGCGCCGGCCCGGCTGGCGCCCGCGTGGTCCCCTTTTCCCAGCAGCCTCGATATGAGCGATGCTCCCCCGACGGCAAAGATATTTCCAAATCCCTGGATCAGCATGAATATGGGCATGGATATGGATATGGCCGCGACCATGTACGGCTGGTTTAGCTTGCCGATAAAGAAAGTGTCGGTCATGTTATAGATAACCTGCACCAGCATGGCCATCATTGTCGGGATGGCCAGGGTCCAGATAGCTTTATAGACGGGCATTGAATCCAGGATATAAGTACGATCCAGCTGCTGCTTCATCTTTAGCGATTCCCTCTCTTGTTTAATTTTTCTATGGTGGCGGTGATAGTTTCCAGGGCTTGCCGCAGATTGTTCAGATCAGCTTCGGACAACCGGGCCAAACTGGCGGCAATATGCTGCTTGAATTGGGTATCAATTTCCCGGGCAACGCGCTTCCCCTTTTTCGTTAAAATCAGGGCGCACTTTCTGCGGTCATCGGATCCGGAGACCCTCTTCACCAGTCCTTTTTTTTCCAGGCTGTCGGCGACGGCGGTAAAAGAGCCCCGGGCCAGCCCCAATCTTTTGCTGTATTCGCTCATGGTGACGCCTTCATCTTTGCAGATGCACATCAGGGTTTTCTTTTCGCTCGCATTTAATCCTGCGGTTGTTTTGATGCTGCTATCTTCCAGCAGTGTTTTCATAAACATAGGCAGCAAAACGACCAGCTCGGCGATAGCTTCTACTTTGTCGGGCATGCTTCCTACTCCTCAATAAAACATTGCTTAGGATTCTAACATTTCGTTTCCGAATTGTCAACTATACAGGAAGTCAGAAGCCGGAATATAGAAGCAATAAACTGACTATAGTAAAGGCCCTTTGCTCTAATGAGTTATTTGTATTGTTTTCCGGTACGTTCGCGGGCGGCTCATGAGCCGCCCCTACAAATTAGGTGAAACAGGGGGGTATAGGCGGGGTCCCATCCCCGCCCGTCCAGGAGATGGCTTCGGTTAGAGTTGTAGGGGCCGGGCATGCCCGGCCCGCTAAGCAGGCTGGTTATTGCAGCCGGCTGTCGCATATAGCATTACCATCATCGCCGGCGAGGTGGAGTTGTTTATGCGGCAAAGGTTTTTTGCTTATAACGCGGTATGCATGTTGTTTTCCGGCACGTTCGCGGGCGGCTCATGAGCCGCCCCTACAATCTTAATGTATGCTCTCTGTGGATCTTTTACCGGTTATGACATAAAAGTCGGTGTATGAAAACCGGCGTTCCCACCTCCAACTTCTCACCTCTTACCTCTCAAATGTGTAGGGGCGGGCTTCCACGCCCGCCCGGCGCGCTGGTTCTGCTGGCCGGCGGGATCATCGCCTCCGGGCTGGCCCTCTACCTCTTTAACTGGGATCGCCGCAACAATAGCCGGCGCGGCCACCCGGCCCTGGCCGCCCTGGCCCTGCTGCCATATCTCCTGGGTGCCCTGCTGCTGGTCTAAGACCGGCGGCAGGCGCCTCCCGGCGTCATGGATTAAATCATGAAGGTATCCGGAAGAATCACGGTGAACTTATTTTATATTCTTGATATTTACGGTTTCTGTTATAATAAGGCGGACAGCGATATTTTTGATTTTCACTCTTCAAGGATAGGGATTGGGACGGTTTTCCCCATCCCCCGAAGGCAGAGGACCGGGGAAAAGCGGCTCTCCTTCCGGGGGGAGTTCGCCGTGCCATGACCCGGATATTTCTATTTTGGGAAGGAGGCGGCAGCATGATTGAGATTGCGAACCTATCCAAAAGCTATCTAAAAGGAGCAGTTAAGGCTGTTGACAACCTTAACCTGAAAGTGAAGGCGGGAGAGATATTTGGTTTTTTAGGCCCCAACGGCGCCGGAAAAACCACCACCATCAAAATGATGGTGGGACTTCTAAAACCGGACAGCGGCTCCATTACCATAAACGGCTTTGATATCTCAGAGCAGCCGCTGGCCGTGAAAAATTCAATCAGCTATGTTCCGGAAAGCCCCGAAATTTACGAGAAATTGACGGGAATCGAATACCTCAATTTTCTGGGAGATGTTTACTCCGTTCCCGGAGCAGCGCGCAAGGAGAAAATCCCGGCGCTGCTGGATCTTTTCGGCCTGAGCGGCGTTGTGGGCGACCTGATCCAATCCTACTCTCACGGGATGCGCCAGAAGATCGTCCTGGTGGGCGCTCTGCTTCACGAGCCGGAGGTATACATCCTTGACGAGCCCATGGTCGGGCTGGATCCCAGGTCCTCCAACAACCTGAAAAACTATTTGCGGGAAAGCTGTGACCGTGGGAAGACGGTTTTTTTCTCCACGCATATCCTGGAGGTGGCCGAACGGCTCTGCGATCGCATCGGGATCATCCACCAGGGCAGGCTCATCGCCTGCGGCACCCTGGAAGAGCTCAGGGGGCTTGCAGAAAGCAAGGAGACCCTGGAACATATCTTTCTGGAGTTGACCGAGAAATGAAGATGCTGATACTGCTGGGGCTGCAGTTGAAGGTCAATTTTGGGATTTCCGCGCTGCGCTGGTACTTGAAAAACGATCCCAAGCGCTTCCTGGGCAGCGTGGGCCTGGCCGTGCTGGTTATTGTCAGCCTGTCTCCCATTTTATTTGTCTATGCCCAGATGATGCAGAGCGCCTATGTCATTGCCGCCGGTTTGGGCCAACCCGGCATTATCCTCGCTTCGACGGTGGTGCTTTCGTCGCTAATGGTCCTGGTGTTCAGCCTCACATACGTCATGTCTGTATTCTATTTCTCGCGGGACCTTTCGCTGCTGGTACCCTTGCCTCTCTTGCCGCGGGATATCCTGGGAGCCAAGTTTTTCGTGGTCCTGATCCTGGATATCCTGACCATAGCCCCTTTTTACCTGCCTTCGCTCTTGGTTTTCGGCGTGAACAGCGGGGCCGGTCTTCTCTACTGGGTTGCCGGCATATTCATATTTCTGCTGGTGCCGGTAGTTCCCCTGGCCTTATCTTCTATCTTTATGCTCTGCTTGATGAGCCTGGTCAATCTTAGCCGCAAAAAGGATACTTTGCAGCTCATCGGTTTATTCCTATTTCTGGGCGCTCTGTTGTTCCTGAATGTTTATCTGACAAGCATACCTGCCGGCGAGGAGACTGATTTTCTGGAGAGGATCCTGGCTGATGAGCAGGGCCTGGTCAGGCTTACAGCCAGGGCATATCCGCCCGCTCTTTTTGCCGCCCGGGCTCTGTCGGCGGGGGGAGGGGAGTCTTTGCTGAATTTCCTCTACTTCCTGGGTATGAGCGCAGCGGGGTTGGCCCTGCTTCTCCTGGTGGGCCAGATGATCTTTTACCGGGGCTTGGTCGGCGGTTCCGAAGTGCAGCAGGGGCGGGCCTTATCCCGTGAAGAGCTGGCCGGGATAACGGCCGGCGCCCTCTCGCCGGTCTGGGCTATTGCGCTGCGCGAGATCAAGTACCTCGTTAGAACGCCCATCTACCTCTTTAACAGCCTGGCCATGGTGGCCGTTATACCCATAGTCCTGGCCATCCCGTTGTTTACCGGCGGAGGGCTAGCGCCTCTCCTGGAATTGCTCCATACCGTTCCCAAGGCCATCCAGGCTCTGGGAGGCGCCGCTTTTATGGGGCTGATGGCCCTCTTTGCGCCGGCCGCCTCCAGCTCATTTTCCCGGGAGGGAAGGCTTTTCTGGATCTCGCAGGTTATCCCCGTTTCTCCGGAGCAGCAGATCCGGGGGAAGGTGCTCTATTCTCTCATTATAGCCTTCTTATCCGTGCCGGTGGTCGCCCTGGCCGCCTTCTGGTTGTCCTGGAGCATCTCCCAGTTCCTCATAGCTGTACTAGGCGGCGTGATTTTAAGCCTGCCGGCGATTATCTCCAACCTGCTTATCGATCTGCTGCGCCCTTACCTGACCTGGGATAACCCGCAAAAGGCAATCAAGCAAAACATTAATGTCATCTTCGGCATGGTGGTTGGCGGCGCTCTCTATTACCTGCTTTACCTGGCCGGCCGGCATGCCTACTTGGCTACGGGGGCGGCGCTGCCGCTATACCTGGTTGTTCTGGGCGGAGCGGCAGTGCTGAGCGCTCTCTGTTACGGGATCCTGGTCAAAATCGCGCCCGCGCGCTACCGGGAAATAGCAATCTAGCCGGCCGGAGGAGGCGGGGCGGCTGCCCCGCCCGGCTTTAAGGAGGAGCAGGCGATGCAAGAATCCAAAATCACCTGGGACGGTTCTCCTGTCACATGAACAACAGCCGATCAAAGCATAAATCATAGAAGGCAGAAGGAGGAGCTTTTCATTGAAGGTAATCGCGGTCAACGGCAGCCCCCGGAAAGATTGGAACACCGCCGCCATGCTGCGCCAGGCGCTGCAGGGGAGCGCGGACCGGGGCGCTATCACTGAACTGATCCATCTCTATGAACTGGATTACCGGGGCTGCAGCAGCTGTTTTGCCTGTAAAACCAGGGGCGGCCCAAGTTACGGCCGCTGTGCCCTGCAGGATGATCTTGCTCCCGTGCTGCAGCGCATCGAAAAAGCCGGCGCATTGATCCTGGGATCGCCCATCTATTTCGGCCAGGTTTCGGGAGGGATGCGCTCCTTTTTGGAGCGGCTGCTTTTTCCCTACCTGCGCTACAGCCGGAGTGAACGTTCTCTATTTCCCGGGAAAATGGATACGGCCTGGATCTACACCATGAACTGCCCGGAGTCTTCGCTAAAAGATACCGGCTATGACCGGGTCTTCGCCGAAAACGAGAGGCTGCTGAAGATGATCTTCGGCGGCAGCTGTTACACCCTCACGAGCCACGAGACCCTGCAATTTACCGATTACAGCAAGGTTGATGCGGACATGTTTGATCCGGCTGAGAGAAAGGCGCGACATGAGCGGATATTTCCCCGGGACTGCGCGCGGGCCTATGACCTTGGCGCCCGCCTTGCATCAAGTCTTTGACATTGGATTTATTTATCGCTCTTTCTGCTCCCTCTCCCGGTTCCGGCGATATCCTTTCAAAATAAAATAGCGGGCCAGCAGGTATAGCACCGTTGCATCAAGGAGAATCCAAAGTGCAACCGGCTCTAATCTATATAGGATCTGCCTCTCTCCATGGGCCGGATATATTATGGTCAAACCGCTCAACGCGTATAGTAGCGCAAAACCGTACAGGAGATTCCTGATCCCCGCTGCCACAAGGATGCAGCGTTCGTATATGTCCTTGCTTTTCGCCACCGGCAAAATCATGCTTAAAATGGCCAATCCAAGCAGGGCAAAGAAGCCGGTGAGGCAGGCGTATCTGAGAAAAATGTTCTCATTAAGATACAAGGCGCCGCAAAGCGAGATGATCAGGGCTGCGGCCAGGGCGGCGCCCTGGACAAAGTTCATCCGCCGCATTTTTTTAACGGAATAGGCTTTTCCGGATGAAGCCTCTTCGCTTAAGAAAAGCTTCTCCTTAAAAATACTCAGCATAAAAGCGCAGAGCAGGGCGATGATCAATACCAGGGTCGGGAGCAGCTCAAGGTATGATTTCATGGTGATAACGCTCTCCACGTAATGGCTGTCCCGGATGAGAATAATAGGCAGTGACAGTATGACCACGGCGATATTGATCATGAAAAGGGCAAATGCATAGCGGTTTACTGTTTTCCACAACGGAACAAGCATCTCCCGGTTGTCGCCGGTGATTTCATGATCCCTGGTGGCGGCCCGGCATGTGTTGAGCATGAAAAGCTCGATGGTGATGCTGGCGATGACGAAGATGAACATGATGCCAAATCCTAGCACCGGGCGGAAGAAGGCATAAGCTGTGGTGAAGAGGCAGAGCAGCCCGGTCAGGGAGAGCGCCGCGGCAAGATATGAATAATTTATAAACCTGGTGATGCTGCTGTTGACGATTCGCCGGACCTGTTGTTCAACCCTGGCCGAGTGCTTCTCCGTCTCCTGATCTGATGGCGGGATACGCTCGCCGCGCAGAATCTCGTCGCTGGTTACCCCAAACAACTCCGCCAGCGCCGGAATGATGGTTATCTCCGGATACCCTTCATCGCGCTCCCATTTGCTGATCGTTTTATTGGAGACATTCAGCCGGTCAGCCACCTCTTGCTGGGTCATCCCCCTGGACTTTCTCAAGGCCGCGATAAATCCGCCGATTGTATTTTGCTTTATCAGAACCGCCTCCCTTGACAGGATATTTTGAGCTGCGTCAACCAAATTCTACGACCGGGAGACAATCAATGCAACCTATGATTTGGCGAAACTGTCTACGAAACGTAGAAAAGGTGACAGGAACCGTCTCCTGTCACCTTTTTCCAATGCCGCTTCAAGATTGGTTTAAGTCTGGGCCAGATCAGGCGCTTGTATCCTTATGAAACATTCCTTCGCCTACTTCAGTCAGCTTGGCTGCCAGGTTGCCGAGTACCGGCAGGCGGTATTCCTTGTATTGAAAGGCATTGACCACCGCGATAATGGCCAGCACAAGTATGATGATAGAGATAATTATTCCGATAGTGCTGATCACGCCCATGACGGCCAGAGCTGAACCAGGCGAATAAATAAGCGAAGGAGCAATCAAACTGCCGATAAGAGTCAGCAATAAACTGATAACTAGGCTGAGAATATTCAAAACGAAGCTCTGCATGGAATGAAAGCGGACAAACTTACTCTCTTTTTCCAGGATAAACACGATCAGCGGGACAAGAAAAGCCACGTAGCCGAGATACGGTATCCAGCCGACCACTATGCCGCCCAGGTATGCGATAAGGCAGGCAATATTCGCATCCATGCCCAGGGAAGACTTGTGAGGCTCAACGGTTACAGTCAAGATAATCCCTCCATATATTAGAATGTTTTTCATTGATTCTACTGTTTATGTGCAATCTCCTGCTGCAAGAAAAAAATTACCGGCCAGGGGAGACGTGGGCTGGGTCCTGCATCAGCCAAATAAAATATCAGGGACTCCACGGCGGCGAGAAGCGGCCGGCAGCTGCCCTCTTCACCGTGAGCCTTCCCGCGGGCTGGAGTGACAGGGGCGGTTCCCTGTCTTCTCTCGGGCAACCCGGAACTCGAACTATTAAGAATATTATGTTATGATCCGGAAAGATGGTATTGTGATAAACTTAAATAACCCCTATTTTTGCGGGAGGTTTGTCATGGACAAAAAGAGAACTGTTGTTATCGTTATTTTGATTTCCGCCGCTATCTTGCTTGCCTGCATTAACCTTGCTGCAATTACAAGGCTGAACAGCCGCCTGGCCGGGATGCAGGGGCACATTGATACCCTGCGCTCCGAGATGCAGGCCGAACTCAGCGGAGTATCCCATATTGTCCACATGATGCAGGAGCAGGCCCGCTGGTGGGAACCCGGAAAAATAGAAGTTGTTGAAACGGGCCCGGGGCAGGCCTCGGTAAGGATTGGATGGTATTTAAAGGATTACCGGGCCGGGAGCAAGGTCTTCATCAATTACCGCCGCCAGGGAGAAGAAGAATATACCGCCCTGGAAGCGCGGGAGGGTACCGGCGGCCATTTTCATGCCCTCCTGAACCTGGAATTCAACCCTGAACCGCAGTGGAGCCATGTTTATTTGCGATCCCAGCCCGGTCTTGGAAGCCCGCCTGTTGAGTTCAAGGAAGTGGGGCCAGATTTTGCTCCCCAGCTGCAATACGAATACTACATCTCAATATTGGACGAGGATGTGATCCGGGCCGGTGATGTGGAGCACCTCAACCTGGATAAGCTGTCCTATGAGTGTTACAGCTCTCTTCAAAGTTATATTGATTTCGAAAAAAACCACGTAAACGTTTGCCTGTCGGAAGAGCTGTACGCCCGGCCGCGTTATACCCTGGCCGAATCCCGGCTGGAGCTCTGCAAAGGCGGCCGGGTTGTAAAAAGGCTGCCCCTTCAGAGAAGTGAGGGGCCGGATGATGAAGTGATAGAATGGCGGGCTGACGCCATATCTGAAGCGGGAGAAGATTTTGACCTCCTTCGCCTTGTTGTGACCTACAGTGACGGCGAATCTTTTGCCAGGCAGACGGCTGCAGCCGGCTGAATGGCATGGGCCGGCGAGTAATTGATCAGAAAGCACTGCTGCGGCCGGCCGCAACTCCCGCTTAATACAGGTGGAATTTTGTTCCATGGCAAATAAAAACTTGTAAGTCATCTCAAGATCAGTTATAGTTAAGCAATTAATACTCGATTATTTCATTTTATTTTATTTTTGGAGGTGCCCAATGAAACATATACCGTTGTATGAGGTGCGAAAAATTCGCGATTTGCGGGACATGCTTCAGCAAAGCGTGAACCTCTACGGAGATCATCCCGCGTTCATGGTAAAGAAAAAGCCCGGCAGCCCTTATACTAGTATTACTATGAAGGAATATTCGGATGATGTCGATGCCTTCGGCACGGCGCTTCTCAGCCAGGTTAGCGCCGGCAGCCGCGTGGCCATTCTTGCCGAAACCCGCTACGAGTGGTATGTATCCTACCTCAGCGTAACCAACGGCACGGGAGTGGTGATCCCCCTGGATAAAGAGCTGCCGGGGCCGGAGATTGCCGGCATGCTGAACCGGGCCGAAGTAAGCGTGTTAATTTATTCTGCGGCCAAGCAAAATCTGGTTGATGGCATCATTGATCAAATTCCCGGTGTGAAGAAGTTTATCTGCATGGATCGGCTGGAGGGCCGTGACGGCATCCTCTATTTTTGGGATCTGCTGGCGGAAGGACGCCGGCTTCTTGCGGAGGGGGATCGCAGCTTTCTTGATGCGCCTGTTGATCCGGAAGCGATGACTATTCTGCTGTTTACCAGCGGGACCACGGACAAGGCCAAAGCGGTAATGCTATCCCAAAGAAATATCTGCGCCAATCTCGAAGGCATGTGCTCCATGGTCTACATTGACAGCAAAGACACATTCCTCTCGGTGCTGCCGCTGCATCACACCTATGAATGCACCTGCGGATTCCTCTGCCAGATCTACCGCGGCTCCACAGTTGCCGTCTGCGAGGGGCTGCTGCATATCCAGCAGAACATCAAGGAGAGCAAGCCCACCGTTATGCTGGTGGTGCCGCTCATGCTGGAGATGTTTCACCGCGCCATTATGAAGAAGGCGAAGGCGACCCCCAAAATGGCCCGCAAATTTGAATTTGCGCGCAAACTTACAAAGTTTCTCTTGTTTTTCGGGATTGACCTGCGCCGCAAAATATTTGCCCCCGTCCATGAGAATTTTGGCGGCAGGCTGCGCATGCTTATCTCCGGCGGCGCTCCCGTGGATCCGAAAATATTGAGCGATATGCAGGACCTGGGTATAGCCTGCATCCAGGGATACGGCTTAACGGAATGCGCGCCCATCCTGGCTCTCAACCGGGATGTATATTTCAACAATCGCGCGGCCGGCTTGCCGCTGCCCGGAGTTCAGATAAAGGTGATCAACAAGGACGAGGACGGGATTGGCGAAATAATCGGCCGCGGTCCCAACGTGATGCTCGGTTATTATAATGACCCGGAGGCGACAGCTGAAGCCATCGATGCGGAGGGCTTCTTCCATACCGGGGATCTGGGCTATATTGACAAGAATGGGTTCTGCATTATCACCGGCCGCAAGAAAAATGTAATCGTGCTGAAGAACGGGAAGAATATTTTCCCCGAAGAGATTGAAGCGCTGCTCTCGCAATCTTCTTATGTCTGCGAATCCCTGGTTTCCGGCGAAGACAGCGGGCGTGACGATATCGTCATAAAGGCGGAAATCTACCCGGACATGGAAGCCGTGCAGCAGCTCCTGGGGCCGGATCCTGCCGGGGATGCCATCCAGGCGCTGCTGGAAGAAGAGGTTAAAAAGGTGAACGAGCAGCTTGTTCCATACAAGCGCATCCGCCGCGTGATCTACCGCGACACCGAGTTCGAGAAGACCACGTCAAGGAAGATCCGCCGGCAGTACAAATAATCGCGAGCCGGCCCTTTTATTGTCATCCTGGGGGCGAAGGCCGAAAGCTTGTCCTGGGGGCGGAGCCAGAAGGATCTCTTGTATTGTTCAACAGCGGCGGTTTGTAGATCCTTCGCTGCGCACAGGATGACATGTGGGGGCGGACTTCTATGCCCGGCCGCTATTTTTTGTGGGAGACTTTTCTGACATAGCCGTAGGGGCGGGGTTCCAGCCCCGCCCGACACAGGGTTTCACCCTCGCCCTTTGCAGCGAGTTATCGTCTGGCCCCTGCTTCCGGTCCCCTGATATCTTCTCCTTAGGCGCAAAAATCACCCTCCGGGTGATTACATTTTTTATAAATGTGGTCTATAGTAATAATGATTCAGCATCAGTAATGGTTCAACGATAAGAAAAGGAGTGACAGCATGAAATTTTTTAAAAGTTTTCTGGTTATAGTTCTGGTGGTGCTGCTTCTGGCGGCGGCGGGGTGCGGCGGGAAAGAGGAGACCGACGATCCCTCCGGCAATGAAGCAGTGGATGAAAACGGCGCCGAAGAGGTGGAAGAGCCGGATAACGAAAATGGCAACAATTCCGGTGACGATTCCGGAATCAACGAGGATTATTTTGCAGCCCTGGGCGGCTGGAGGCACTTTGATTTCAAGCCCGGGCAGTTCATGAAGTACAGCCTTACCACTGAGCGCGGCCTGGAGGGCTGGGTTAGTGTTCAGGTAGATTCCGGCGAAGGAGCCAACCTGGATCTCACCATTGAAGGCAACTGGGTGCTTGGAGGAGATATTTCGGAAACCGCGACTCTCGCCCCTGCTATGGAGCCCTTTGAGTTTACTTATTCATTAGAATCAGAGGGTTCAAACCTGTTCTCAAGCCTGGCTATTTTCGACAATATTCCCTTCCACCAGGTGAAATGGGAAGAAGGCTACCTGTGGGAAGAAGAATCGAAAATTCTGGAAGTGGGTGGAGAGGAGACTTATGCCGGGATAACCGGACGGGTTGTGACCTACGAAGCTCCGCATGCTTTCACCGGAGAAGCCCAATACTTCAAGTATGTCATAAAGCTCGATTTTCCGCTGCCGCTCTATGTTGAAACCCCGGCAGCCAACGATACCTGGTACTACGAGTTAACCGAAGTCAGCGGCTTCTAAGCTGACAGGGGACGGCTGCGTCTCCCGGTCCCCCCAAGTCCCTTCAGCGGCCGTCCCAAAAGGAATCTCCCACCTCCGGCTTCTAACCTCTCATATCTCAAATCGTAGGGGCGGGCTTCCATGCCCGCCCGCCCCTTATATCGATTTACCGTCAGACCTCCGAATTCCGACCTCTCATATGCGGCTTCCCCGCCTTCTCGAATTCTCCCCCATTTGCAAAAGGGGGGCCGGGGGGGATTAAAAAACGAGGCCAGATGCTAATATGCAGGCCAATGTAGGGGCGGGCTTCCATGCCCGCCCGCCCCTTATATCGATTTACCGTCAGACCTCCGAATTCCGACCTCTCATATGCGGCTTCCCCGCCTTCTCGAATTCTCCCCCCTTTGCAAAAGGGGGGCCGGGGGGGATTTAAAAACGAGGCCAGATGCTAATATGCCAGGCCAATGTAGAGGCGGGCTTCCATGCCCACCCGCCTTGTTCTCCCACGCGCTAAAAGCAGTTAAGGAGTGACAGAGGGGAGCTCAGGAAGGTTTGCGGAAGAGGTATACCGCCCAGCCCAGGCAGTCGCGGCCCCAGCGAAGGTAGCTTTCCCGGGAGCGGTTCACGCGCTCCATCAGTTCCGGCAGGTCAGGGTCGTTTGGATTGGAACGGGCGTATTCGGCGGCGGCGTACCACTGCAGCCCTTCGTACCTGTCCCAATCATCCGGGCTGCTTACCACCGCGTAGAGAAAAGTGAGGCCCTCATGGCAGCCGGTGGTGGCATTGCCGTGATGAGTGCCGATATCCTCGTAATTTATGTTCATGGCCTCCAGGTATTCCTGCGGCGGTTTCTTGGCCCAGAACGGCTCTCCGGCCATGATCAGTCCGCCGGGCCTGGTCATCTCCTTGAGGGCGCGCAGCGTGCCGCGGTACCCTCGCCAGATCCACGATGCGCCGAGGCAAATAGCCAGGTCGAAAGACTCGGGTTTATCCGGCCGGTACTCCGCTCCGTCGAGGCAGAGAAACTCCAGGCCGGCGCCGGGCGCCAGCCGCTGCCTCTTCTCTTCAGCATCACGGATACAGTTAGGCGACAGATCAACGCCCACACCTTTGATCTCATACCGGCCGGCCAGCCTCACCAGCAGCTCAGCCTTGCCGCAGGCGATATCGAGCACACTTGCTCCGGCGCTCAGCCCGGCCAGGGCACACAGCTCATCCAGCTTTTCAACAGAGATGGGATTACAGAACCGGTGATGGCGGTGGGTGATGTCAAAAAACTTCCACATGTCCATGGTCAGATCACCCCCTTCCGGAAAATTTAGTTATCAATAACCGGCTCAAAGCTTGTCACAGTCCAGGGAGAGCGCCTCGGCCACCGCCCGGTTGACCACCTTGCCGTTGATTATATTTATCGCCAGGCTTAGCGGAGTTTTCTCAGCGATAACCCGCTCGCAGCCCTTACCTGCCAGCTCCAGGGCAAAGGGAAGGGTGGCGTTATTGAGAGCGTAGGTGGAGGTCCGGGGCACGGCCCCGGGGATATTGGAGACGGAATAATGGAGCACGCCGTGACGGACATAGGTCGGTGCGCTGTGGCTGGTCGTGCGGTCCGCCGTCTCAATGCAGCCGCCCTGGTCAATGGCCACATCCACGATCACCGTTCCCGGACGCATCGTTTTAACCATCTCCTCGGTGCAGAGAACCGGCGTCCGGCCGCCGGGAATGAGAACGGCGCCGATGAGCAGATCGGCTTCCGCCACGGCCTGGGCGATGTTTTGGGGATTGGAATATAGGGTTAACAGCCGGCCGCCGTTGGCTTCGTCCAGGTAGCGCAGCCTCTGGATATTGTTATCGATAACGGTTACGGTAGCCCCCATCCCCATGGCCACGCGGGCTGCATTCATCCCCACGATGCCGCCGCCCAGGACAACCACGTTTGCGGGGGTCACGCCGGGCACTCCCCCGAGGAGTATCCCGATACCGCCGTTTGATTTCTCCAGAAAATGAGCCCCAATCTGCGTGGCCATGCGCCCCGCAATTTCACTCATCGGCGCCAGCATGGGGATGGTCCCATTGACGACAACCGTTTCATAAGCGAGCGCCGCTACCTTCTTTTCTATGAGAACGCGGGCCACCTCCGGCTCTGCTGCAAGGTGCAGGTAAGCAAACAGGATTAGCCCTTCCCGCAGCAGATCATACTCCGCCGGCTGAGGTTCCTTTACCTTGTAAATCATCTCAGCCCGCTCATAGAGTTCTTTTGCTGTAGGAACAATCTCGGCTCCGAAATGCTGGAATTCATTGTCTTCAATGCCGCTGCCCTTGCCTGCTCCCGTTTCAACCAGCACCCGGTGCCCCTTGTTAACGAATGCCGTAACCGCTCCCGGAGTAATGGCTACGCGGTTTTCACCAGCCTTTATCTCTTTGGGTACTCCGATAATCACTTTAGCAATCACCTTTTCAACATATTTTCATGATACTAACACAAAGTATGCTTTCTGGGAAGTATAGTTGATCCGGTAAATATAACCGATTGCGTCAGGTGCTGCCCTTGCCCCGGAATGCGGGCAAAACAGGGGGCTGCCTCCAGGGCAGCCCCCTGTGATAACGTGAAATGAAAATCAAGCTCTTGCAGCTAATGGACCGGTTCAAACCACAAGCCGGCAACCCGCCGGTCTTCATCGAAGACAATGCGAATATTGATCAAATCTTCCTCGAACTCTGTGGTAACAAAGATGACATCGTAACCGTCAATATGGTCTTCACGCATATCTGTTACTTTCACATACGAGCCCACCTGGCCCTGCAGATCATTCCAGACCTGTTCCAGCTTCCGGGCGGACATGGCCTGTTTCATCTTTTTGCTAAAATAATCGGTGCACTCGCTGTAATTACCTTTCACCAGGCATTGAAAGAATTCCTCAGCCAGCTCCGCGGGCTCGCCCTCCAGCGGAGGAAGCTTTTCGCCGGCGCAGGAGACGGCAGCAAGACAGAGCAGCAGCGCGAGAAGCAGCGCCGGAAAAGTTTTAGGCATCCTTTTTATCGCTCCTTTCAATGAGGATGGCCGGGGGGAGCTCACCTGCCGCTTCGCAGCATCCCCCTTCAATATTATTGGACATGATATCCGCCTCTCCTGCTGCAAAAGTACAATTGTCCTATCGAATTTCCTATGCCGGAATTTGAGGGATTTCATCTTTTAATTTTGCCTGATTTGTTTAAACTTTAAAATCCTCCCCGGCCCCCCTTTTGCAAAGGGGGGAGCACTGAAGTGCCTTTTCCCGAGGGAGATGCATCTATAAAGAAGGTTCTTTACCAAGGAGGGGAGCGCTTAGGTCCTTTGTATTGAATAAGTTTGCGTGGAGATGAAAGCTAAAAGTCCCCCTTTCCTAAAGGGGGATTCAGGGGGATTTATAAATTAAGGGAAATTTTAAAGAACAAGGTTTTGCGTAAAGTTGCAATTCAAAAATCCCCCTTTTTTAAAGGGGGATTTAGGGGGATTTTATTTTTTACCCTATATTAAACGGCCGAGTACAACTTTATCTATCTCTACGAAAACTTCCGGGCTGCCCTGTGACCTGGTGAATTTGACCCTTGCCGCCGCAGCGCCCGGTGGGGCAGGTTCGGTAATACCGGTATAAACCAGCCACTGGGCTCTCAGGGATGTGCTTGGAACAACCAGGCTAAGCCCAAGACCGATCTCCCTGCCGGCGCTGTCGAGCCATAGGACTTCGGCCAGGGTATTGCCTGACAGATCAACGCCTATCGAGCTGGAACGATAGCCGAAGTTTAACAAGAAGCACTGGCCGGCTGCTGAAGGGAGCTCAACATCCTGGTAGATCAGGCCGCCGGTGACATCTATTCTGGCTACGGCGCTCCCCTCATAGGCCTGCCCTATAATCGCGGCGGTCGTATCAACAGAAATCCAGTGGTTCAAACCGTCTTCAAAACTGGGGTTTTGAATAAGGTTTGCGGATCCGGCCCTGATCAGTATGACTTTATCAAGGAATAGTACGGCTTGCTCTTCAATAATGGTATCGGTAAATAATATCCGGGCGGCAACCGCTCCGGCGGGGGCAGGTTCCGTCAGATCAAGGTAGGTTAAATAGTTCTCTTGTGAGACAATAGTTGCGCCGGGGACAAAGAGGTTAACGCCGGGCGGGCCAATCTGGTTGCCCGCCTGGTCCAGCCATATTACTTGAACAGACAAAGAAGTCTCACCGCCGGTGACAGCGAAACTTAACAGGAATGGCGTCTGGGCAGGTAAACTGCCTAATGGTATATCCTGGAATAAAACCCCGTCTTCCGCGGCACGCACTTGGGCGGCGCCTTCATAGGGAACGGCAAAATTGGGTTCAAATGATGTCGAAGACCAGTTGGCGAGACCCAGCTCGAAACCGGAATTCTTGACTAGATTTAGGGTATTTACCCGGGCAAGGATGACCTGATCCAGGTTCACCGGATCGGGCAGGGCTCCGGAACCTTTGCTGAATTGCAGCCTGGCCCAGGCGGTGCCGAAGGGCGGCCTGTCGGTTGTGGCGAAGTAGGTGATCCTGGATATGTTGTTAATCCTGCCTTCTGGAATGAACAATCTGAGGCCGGCGGCGATGGGATGGCGGTCGCTGTTTAACCATAGTATTTCTGCTGCCAGGCTGCCGCTTCTAATATTCTCTGCAGGGGCAAAGACGTTAAAGCTTAAAAAGAGGGGATAACAGCAGCTGCCAATGGGGATAACCCTAAACAGACTGGCTGCGCCCGGATCCAGATTTGCTTCCTGTGTTCCTTCAAAGGGGTTGCCGCTGCTAATGCTGACATTGCTGAATGACCAACCCGCCAAACCGGTTTCAAAACTGGGGTTTGGGACAAAATTTATACATCCGGGATCGATTTTCGGCGCGGCTGAAGCGGGGGAATATAAACAGCCGGGATTACTGGTGGCACACCCGAAAGAGGACGGCTTGAAAGTTTTACATTGTAAGTTTTTAGCCATAATAGTCTCAACTGCCTTTTGCAGAAATCAATATATCAATATGATATTCACCCCCGGAAGATTTGACACTTCCGCCGGCCCTCAAACCCCTATGCATCGTTGAAAAATGTAAAAAATGTAGGGGCGGGGTGCCCCGCCCGGCCTATTTTCCTCCCAAAATGGTAGGGCGGGCTTCCACGCCCGCCCGTATATAGTAACATTTGAACTCTCAATGTAACCAAAAATCCAGGGCAATATCTTCAACTTGAAAATCATTTTCCCGGATTTCGCCTGTACTGTATATGCAGTCGCCTATGAACACACCGTCGTCGCCTGAGAATTGGTTTTGGTTAATTATAAATTCGCTGTAGTAAAAATCTATCTCCAAGGCGTCATAATCCGGGGACTGCAGAGTGTTGCCTGTTAAGGTAAAGGTGCTCCCCTCAAAACCATAAGAGACATCGATATTACTATTGAAAGGGCTCTGAAGGATGCATTCGGTTATTGTGAAGGTGGAATCGTAAACATCATAGCTGACATAGATATTGTTATCGCCAGTGCTCAGAAGGTTGCCTTTATTAACCGTAAAATCGCACCCCTCCAAGCAATATATGTAGATGCAATCATATGCTGACTCGATGGTGTTGTTTTCCAGGATTATGGTGCTGTCATATAGTTCGTAAAAAGAGATGCCATAATTCACGTCTTTGATTTCGTTGCCTTTAACCGTCAGGTTTATATCTGCCACGTATTCTTTGCAGTAATAGAAATCTATCCCGTCTTCGTAAAAGTTCTCGATAACGTTGTTTGAGATTACTATCTCCGAGGGAATATCTACGTCACCGCAGACGTGGATGCCGGCCTTTGCTTCCCCGGCTCCATCCAGCCGGCAGTTGGTGATGCTCCAGCTTACAGGGCCTTCCGATTCCAGGCTGTCATAATCAACTACTACGGCGAAGTCATCATAGCCATTAACGCCGGCGTTTCGTATGGTCAGCCCCGTTAAGCTGACGCCTGACGCCTGGATGGAAAATGTATAGTAATCTACGCCTTCAACCACCGCGCCGTGCTCTCCCTTGATCGTGAGAGCCTTGTCGATGACCACGGATTCCTCGTAAGTACCGGCGCCCACTATGATCACATCGTCGTCTTCAGCCTCCTCCACCGCCTTGGTGATGGTATCATAGCTTTGGCCGGTTCTTTCATTGGTCACCACTCCGACGCCATCGCCGGCCATTACCGGCATTGCTGCTGCTATCAGAGTAGAAGGATCAATAGTGGGACTGAAAGGTGTCTGAATAATTTTAACAATTGCAGTTTACCTCCTGAAGTGTCATTTAATTAAGTAATTAATTCAAGATGACTTTTCCAAATCCTTCAGAAGGTAACAGTTTATGCTTAACGCATCCAAATCTTTCACGTTTACAGGTAACCCTTTTTATACAACACCCTGGCTGCGGCTATGGCGATGATTGCCCCCACCGGTACCAGGACGCTGACGGATTCGGCCAGGGAGGGCACCGCAATAAAGAGGACCAGCATAAACAGGAGGGGGGCCAGGGCAATCTTCCAGTTTTTCGAGATGAAAACCACGGCCAGGGCGCCAAAGAGAGCCGGCAGGATATTGGCAAAGGCCGGCGCCAGCAGCTCCGATTCCAGGATGGGCTGCAGCCAGGACAGGAGGAGCACCCCGGCAATGATGATCAGGGTGGTGACGATGGAGGATACGGCGATGGATATGGTGGAAATCAGTTCTCCTTCCTCGGTGCCGGGTTTAACCCCGGCTATCTCCATGGCGTTCAGGGCGCAGGGGAGCTTGAGATTGGCTATGTTACCGGTGACAAAACCGAGGTATGAGCCGCCTGAACCGAGCATGGGCGAATAGGTGAAAGCCTCGATTGCTCCCACCGTCCAGAAGATGGGCACCACTCCCATCAGCCCTTTAAGCAGCGCCATCCCGTCGGGCCAGGCGTTGTAGTAAATGCTTGCCGCCGCCGGGAACAGCATAAGCATGACTAAGGCCAGCGAACACCAGATTCTGCCCCATGTATGGACCTTTTCACTGTAAGATGTTTTCATTTTTTCTTCTCCTCCTATCCCAGCAGCCTGGTAATGGGAATGGAGAGGGCCATTGCCCCCAGCATGCTGATGGGCAGGGCATAATCCTCCATCCATTTGACCTTTAAGACTTTCACGAAAAAACCGCAGATTAGCATGAGCAGGGAAGAGATGATCATGACAAAGACGGGGATCCAGCCCTTTAGGCCTGCAGTGATGTCGGCAAAGATCATCCCCAGGAAAGCCGAGATCATGCCCATGAAGAGGGCGGTGAGGAAAATCTCTCCCCACCTGGTATCCCGCTTTTTCAAGCTCTGGATGCCGCCCTGGATCTTCTTCAGGAACAGCGTGACGATGATCAGGCCGGACATGATGCCCAGTGTCATGACCCAGGCGATGGTAGAGTATGTTTTCGGGTCGGTTACCCCCTCAGATACGGGGACGCCGAGGGCGGCCGCTGCGGAAGTGGCCGCAGGCAGCTCATAGGTCAGGGCGCCCAGTACGCTCAACCTCAGCCAGGGCAGGGGCAGGCCCAGGAACCTGGAGAGGGTGATCACGCCCAGGATAATGGCGATGGCCGGGGCTATGGTGAAGACAACGCTGCTCCGGGCCACTCTTCTCAATACCCTTGCCTCAATGCCCAGCTCTCTGGCCCGCCGCCAGGCCTGGCGCAGAAAAAAAACTGACTGGGCAATCACGAAAAGGATAATAACGCCGGCGGTAACGAATAAAACAATGCTGTTAAGGTCAAAATCTCTCAAATAAATCCCACCCTTTCCATATTAACCGGGTAAACATTACAAAGATATTCAAGATTTGCCCTCCCGTTCCTGCTTTCCTGCTGCCCTCTTTCCTCAGGCAGAGAGCCTCAAGAAAAGGCCGGGAAGGAGAATCGAACAATGTGTCAAATAGTAATAATATTATAAATATTCAACCACAAGGTGATTTTAAAAAGGAGGTTAAGGATTTTGGAGACATTCTTTTTCCGGGGATGGCCGATCCGGTATAAGCTTGCCGGCAAGGGCGCTCCTGTCATTTTGCTTCACAACGGAGGCGCTTCGCATGCAATATGGAACGATATTGTGCCCCTCCTGTCCGGCGAGTTTGAGCTCTTTGCTTTTGATTTGCTGGGATACGGCGCTTCGGCCAAACCGGGCACCGGCTATACCTTGACCGGCTATATTGATTTTCTTAATGAATTTATAAACCACCGCAGGCTGGCCCCGGTAAACCTGGTCGGCAATTGCATGGGCAGCGCCATGTCGCTGGGACTGGCCATACGCCGCCCTGAATACGTGCGTGCCCTGGTGCTGATCAACCCTCTGACCGAGGCCACTTTTTTGGGCGGCATCATGGGACCGCTGCTGCGTATGCAGAAAAGAGCGCCCCGCTTTTCCAGGCGGATTAATCAGCGGCTGGCCAGGGTCAAGCTGACTCCCCGGCTTGGTTCCCTGGCGCTGCGCTTCCAGCTGGGGGCTCATGGCAAATCACGCCGGATACATAAACGGCCGGAACTCTGCAGCTGTTATGCAAGTCCCGGGCAGATGGATTCGCTGCTGGGGGTGCTGGAGGATTTAAGCAATTACGGATACCTGGACCGCTTTGAACCCGGCCCCGGCTTCCCGCCGGTATGCACAATCTGGGGGCTGCAGAACAGGATTCTTTCACCGGAAGCGGGGCGGCTGCTAAACGCCGGGCTGAAGCCGCTGCGGCAGGAATGGCTGGAAGGATGCGGCCACTTGCTTATGCTGGAGCGGCCTGAAGAGGTAGCCCTGATCATCAGGGAATTTTTTGGGCGCGCGCATCATGAAAATGGAGCCGCACCCGGAACTGAGGAGGGGTGATCATGAAATTATTCCCCGATGATATTTTCAATCTTGCCGATATAGCGCTTGATGTGGCCCGGACAGATCCGGAGCGCACCGCCGTTATCGAGCAGGATGGTTATGATTCCAGGGGGAAGCGCCGTTACAAATATTACACCTACCGGGAGCTTTCCGCGGATGCTGAAGCTGTGGCCGTGGGGCTTCGCGAGATGGGCATTGCCGAGCTGACCCGCATCGTGTTTATGGCTCCCCCGGGCTACGATGCCTGCGTAATGGGGCTGGCCTTGTGCCGCGTGGGCGCGGTGACGGTCTGGATCGATACCGGGGTCGGCTATCTTAATATAGCGGAGCGGCTGCGGCGGATCAGCATCGAGGCTTTTTTCGGCATCCCCGCAGCGCATATGGGCCGGTTCATCTTTGGCTGGGGCCCGCGCTTTCTGCGAAAAGCCATAGTTACCGGGAAACCGGGCTTCCCGGGGGCCCGCACCGTCAAATCTCTTCGCCGGCCGGCTCCGGCAAAACCCGCCCCGCCTGCGGTTAATCCCGATGACCCTGCCGCTATTCTCTATACTACCGGGAGCACCGGGCCGGCCAAGCCTGCTCTCTACCTGCACAGAAACTTCTGCCAGCTTTACCGGAACGCCCACTATAGCTGGCGGTTTGAACCGCAGAAAGAGATCCCCGTAGATATGGCCGTCTTCCCGGCATTTTTATTTGTTCCCATCAGCGCCGGCGGGACCATGGTGGTGCCGCCGATCAATTTTGTACGCCAGGGGCCAGCCGACGTCGATCCCCGCGCCCTCATTGAAGTGATTAACGATTGCGGGGTCAAATCGATGTTCGGATCGCCTGTGCTCCTGGAAAATATGGGACGCTATGCGCAGGAAAAGGGCCTCAAGACGCCGTCACTGAAGCGCATTGTCGGCGCCGGGGATATGGTCAGGGCGCCGGTAAAGAAACTGCTTCTCGAGATGATGGCCCCCGATGGAGAGGTCTCCTCCAATTACGGGGCCACTGAGGCGATGCCCTCCACCGAGATGCATGCAGAAGAGGCTCTGCGAGACACCTGGAGCAAAACTGAACGGGGCGCCGGCGTCTGCGTGGGGCGCCCGCTGCCCGGGGTTGAGCTGCGGATCATCTCCATCGTTGACGGCCCGG
>Ga0116188_1001392_pt1 | contig 21041 bp, 15 predicted proteins | sample AD_JPNTR2_MetaG_FD_89807 | JGI IMG/M metagenome (GOLD analysis project Ga0116188, IMG submission 89807) | Active sludge microbial communities of municipal wastewater-treating anaerobic digesters from Japan - AD_JPNTR2_MetaG | ecosystem: Engineered > Bioreactor > Anaerobic > Digestate | place...
CCCATACGGCGGGTAGCGAAACCGGCAATTTCAATCTCAGAGCTACCGCCGATTTTTCGAGCCAGGCTTGCCTGATAGTAGCGAGTCGTTCCGAAGGTCAGCTGATCACCGATTCGCGCATAATGCATGGAGTCGTCCAGATTGACGATCTGACCGTCGGGAAGGTTGACGGTGTTCGCCAGAGTGGTCCGCTTCGAAGAGGCTCTGAAGTCCAAAACCATGTTAGGCGTCACCGTGTAAGCAATTCCGAAATTGGGATTCCAGAACGAGTCGGCTCGGTGGTGGTTGCGCACCTGGTTGAATTCGAGACCCCAGAGGATCGACACGGTACCCAGGTTCAGGCGATCCTCGAATCCAAAATTGAACGTCTTCGTCGTGCCCAGCGCACGCACGTAGTCGACTTCATTGCCGAGGGTAACCGGGTTGCCCAGCAGAGAAAGACTCGGCTGCTGGAAGCTCATCCTCCCGTATCCCATGTAGATCGTCAGCGACTGGAGATCCCCCAAATCATACTGGTAGATATTCTTCAGTCTCCAGAGCGAATCCTCGCCGGAATTCAACTGTCCGGCCAAAATGTATTTGCTGTTCCCGATAAATGACTCGACAAAAGCGAAATTCGTGCTTGTCCCGTGTATTGAATCGCCAGGATAGATCAGGTAATCGTCTCCAAACCCGGCGTTCGTGTAGACCTGAAAGACGGCGTTATCGAACAGGGGACTCGTTTCCAGGGCAAGCTCGCCTGCTTGTCCCGGTTGCTCTCTGAAAATCAGGCGGCGGTCCGTCGGGGTGCGAAGCAGCGATTTGATCGCGATGTTTTCACTGTCGCCTTCGGCGTTAAGGAGTTCCTGCAGGACCAGTTTGATCAGTGATGTCTTCCCGGGAAGGACCTCCACAGCGCTGTCGCCCGCTGTCCGGTAGTCGCTGCTTTTGACGGCTACCTGATAGGCGCCCGCTTCAATATTGCTGACAAAAAGGTGACCCAGTTCGTTGGTCCTGGTCAGGATGGGAATAGCCTGCTCAGAGGAAGGGTCAAGGATTGTAACGAGAATATTGGGGAGCGGCCGTCCGGCTTCGTTCTGAACGATCCCCCGCAGACTGCCGAGCGACGCGGCGCCGGCAGAGGAGGACGAGAGTAATGCCAAGGCGGTTAATGCAACCCCAACTCTCAACCTGGAAGACGTCACAGTTTTCGCCATTATTGGGCCCCTCGCTAGGGATTGGCGCGAGCTGTCTACCAGACCCGTCACGACTTGCGTCAATTCTAACGCCGTCGCCTATTCTCCGTCAACGAGCCCGGCCCAGATTCAATCAGCTTCACCTCGCCCTTCTGAAGCATGAGAATAACCTCACCCCTTACGAAATGCAACTTCATTTCCGCCGCTACCGCAGGCCAAGGCTGGGAAAATATGTCGCCGCACCTATTAGATTTAGCTTATCGCTGGAGGGTTCAATTGAAAACAAGAACCAAAACAGCAAAGCCGCCAACCAGACGATCGTAATGTTGTCATCGATGACGGCAGGCAGTGTCTCAAACAAGCCGCACACCCCCGCCGTTATTGCTGAGAACAGAAGTAACACCAGGGCCGAGTGGTCGGTGTCAGCAGGGCGATTCCAAAGGATAACAACCCAGGAAGAAAGAGTCCCTCCCAGGCAGAATGCCGCGAATCCAATCAGTGTCTTCCGCCGATTATAGGGAAAGCGCGGTCCGCCGATCTTGCGACCGGCCAGGTTGGAGCAGGCGTCACCCACGGCCAGCACCGCGAATGCCCCGGCGCCAATGTAGATTCGATCATGGAAAAAGAGCAGGACCGACAATGACGCCAGCGTATAGCTGAGCTTGGCTGTTGAAATCCGGTTCGTTTCTTCCGGCCGTGTTGTCACACGGACCCAACGGGGCGATACGTACAGCGCGTAGAACAGCCCGAGCACCCCGAGCACCAGCACTCCTCGATAGCTGATATAAGGGAGCAGGAATGCGACGAAGAGCGGGATGACATGCTCCAACTGCCTCCGGTCCTCGATTTCCTCCAGACTTAGTGGTTCTCGGTTCCTTCTCGGCTTTGACACCAGCCGGTAGATATCACGTGAGTGCTGCGAGAAGCAAGGGAGGAGTCCAGGTTCCTGCCGACCACTGCCTGCCGCGCAATGCCCTGCCCTTGCCCGCCTTCTTGTATACTGTGCAAATGTCAGTACGAGTAAGGTTTGCACCGAGTCCAACCGGACATCTCCACGTCGGTAACGTGCGCACGGCGCTCTACAATTGGCTTTTTGCACGCCAGCAATCCGGGACCTTTATTCTGCGCATAGAAGACACTGACCTCGAACGTTCCGAGAAACGTTTCGAGGAGCAACTGATGAGCGATTTGAAGTGGCTCGGGCTCTTGTGGGACGAGGGTGTCGACGTTGGTGGCGATTACGGGCCGTACCGCCAGACAGACAGGTTCGATCTCTATTCCGATTGTGGCGCCCAGTTGCTTAAAGCAGGTAAAGCTTATTACTGCTTCTGTTCGGTCGAGGAGCTGGAGAGAGAAAGAGAAGCCCAGCTCCAGGCGGGTTTGCAGCCCCATTATCAAGGCAGATGCCGGGCTATCCCCCCAGAAGAGGCCGAGCGTCGCCGTAGTCAGGGCGAAGAAGCCGTTTTGAGACTGAAAATCAGGCCGGGCAAGGTTCAGTTTGAGGATCTTGTTTTCGGTCCGCTGGAGGTCGACTGCGAAGTGATCGGCGATTTCATTCTGCTCCGGTCCGATGGCTCCGCACAGTACAACTTCGCCTGCGTGATCGATGACGCCACGATGAAAATCACCCACGTGATCAGAGGTGAGGGGCACATCTCGAACACCTACCGGCAAATCCTCCTCTACGAGGCTCTCGGCTTTTCCATGCCGAAGTTCGCACACCTGTCCACGATTTTGGGAAACGACGGCTCTAAATTAAGCAAACGGCACGGAGCGACCTCGATTGACGAGTTCCGGCGCCAGGGATACTTGCCCGAAGCACTGATTAACTACCTGACCCTGCTTGGATGGGCGCCTGAGCAGGATGGCCGTGAGATTTTGACACCGGATGAACTGATAAGAGAGTTCCGCCTCGATCGGGTCAACCGGAGCCCGGCGATTTTCGATCTGGACAAACTGAACTGGGTCAACCGAAATCATCTTAAGAAAGCCGATCCGGACCGAATCGTGAGCCTGGCTATGCCTTACCTCGAAGATGCCGGGATCATTCCCAGGGAACGCGACGCTGAAACCAGCAAATGGGCTGCAGATTGCGTTACTTTTCTGATAAATCACGTCGACAAACTCGAGGATCTCCCGGGAGAGCTGGAACGCGTTTTTTCCTTCGATCTCGAGGCAGGTTTACACTCGCCCGAAATACAGGAGATCCTCTCGCAGGAAGGGGCGCGGGAGGTCATCGCGACTTTTGCCGATCTCCTGGATCAGCAGGATGATGTCGATTTCGAGGGTTACCGCGAAGCGGTAAATGCGACCAAAACCAAGACTGGCCAGAAGGGGAAAAATCTCTTTCATCCCATTCGAGTGGCAGTTACGGCCAAAAGTTCGGGTCCGGAACTGGAAAAACTCATTCCCTTGCTTGAACGAGCGAGTCGCCTGTCCTTGCCCAAGCCGGTCATGAGCGCGAGAGAAAGAGTTCGACAGGCTAAAAGAATGCTCACATGATCATCCACGGCATAAATGCAGTTAACGAGGCGTTGCAGGACCAGGAATCAAGCGTTGGACGGATCCTGGTCACTCGTGGGAAAGCAAATCCGCGGCTGCAGGCCATTATTGATCTGGCCCGCGCCCGCGGGATTCCTGTTCAGTTTCAGCCCCGTGAAGCACTGACACGCAAGGCCTCCACTCCACGCCACCAGGATGTGGTCGCCGAGTTGGCGGCCGCAAGGGTTCAGACACTTGATGACATTCTCAAGTTGGAGCCGGGGTTGCTCTTGGCGCTTGACGGGGTGGAAGACCCGCGCAACCTGGGCGCGGTTTTGCGTACGGCTGAAGCCGCCGGTGTCGCAGGAGTTCTCCTGCCCCGCCACCACAGCTGCGGAATTACTCCCGCCGTCGTCCAGGTCAGTGCCGGAGCAGCCATGCACCTCCGGATCGCTCAGATTGGAAATCTGGTTACCGTGTTAGAGGCGCTCAAGCAGAAGGGCTACTGGATTGTCGGACTGGATATGCAGGGGACGAATACCGTTCGCGACATCGACCCGGACCTCCGACTCGTGGTTGTCGTCGGGGGAGAACACCGGGGAGTGAGACCTCTGGTGCGGCGGCACTGCGATTTTCTGATCTCCTTGCCGATGAAAGGGCGTGTCTCCTCGCTGAACCTATCTGTTGCCGCAGGAATTCTGCTCTACCAACTGATGGAGCGTGGACGTCTTCAATAGGGTTTCAGCAGAGCGGGGAGTGGACGAAGTGGACAAAGTGGACCTAGTGGACCCAGTGGACCCAGTGGACTTAGTGGACCAGTGGACCGCTTGAGGATCTACGGTCTCTGCTTCGTCCACTGAGTCCACTAGGTCCACTAGGTCCACTTTGTCCACTTGGTCCACTAGGTCCACTTTGTCCACTTGGTCCACTCGTACCCGCTGATCCCCGCCGGTGCTAAAATACCTACGGACCGCCTTTTGGAAGAAAAATGAACCGGACCGATTCCAAGCGGAAAATCTACTGGATTTCTGGATTCCTTGGATTCTTCATCCTCATCTACGTAATCAGCATCGTTTTCCTGAATCCCTCCTCGGTCGGGAATACCCTTTTCGTTTGGAAGCTCAACCTCTGGGCGGTGGTATGGGCGCTGAACTTCGTAATCATCCTGATCCTTTTGTTCATCCTGGCCCGTGACCTGATTAAGCTCTTTTTCGAATATCAGAGCAGCCGGCCGGGAAGCCGAATCAAGAGCAAGCTGGTCCTGACCCTCGCCATCTTTTCTCTCTTCCCGGCGCTTATCATGTTGTTTCTTGCTTTCGGCCTGATGAACCGCAATCTTCGCCAATGGTTCAGTTCCCCTGCCGAACAATTGCTGAATTCATCCCGCGCTATCGCCGAAAGGTACTACGAACACAGCCGGGAGAGTGCACTGGCCACGGCTGCAAGCCTGGCTTTCGAGAAACATCTAGGGATCCGGCCGGCGGAAATTGAACGGCGCGCGCGTCAACGTGGATTTGCGGGAATCATGATCTACGATCGTCGCGGTCGCGTCACATACCGATCAAGCGATTGGCTCGAAGATGTTCCCGGGCAGGAGGCCAAGACCGCGGTCCTTTCCGGTCAACCCTATTACGCCTTGCAGAAAAACCGCGAACCGGAAGTGTTGGGGCCGGGCGCGAGCAGAACCGATCGAGGGCTTGTCGGTGTGCCACTCGGGGAAGCGCCGAATCAGAGCGGCGCGCTCTTTTTGAGGCTGGTGACGCCTAACAGTGTCGACTTCCACCGGCTTCAGATTGAGGAGGCAGTCAGGAAACACGAGGCCGTCAAGGGCGGTATCGGGAATTTCGAAATCAACTACCTGGCAACACTTGCCTTCACGACCCTCTCGATTGTCTTCGGCTTCGTCTGGCTGGGTAGCTACATAGCCCGCAGACTGACCGGACCGCTGGAGGCCCTGGCGGAGGGATCGCGCGAGCTGGCGGCAGGAAATCTGGACTACCGCGTGGATGTAAAGACCGTCGATGAGCTGGGAATACTGGTGAATTCCTTCAACCAGATGGCCGAACAGATCAAGGAAAGCCGACTGAACCTTGAGAGGGCCAATGACGAACTGCTGAAAACGAACATACGTTTGGAGGAGCGGCGGGCGTACATCGAGACCATTCTTCAGAACATAGCAACCGGCGTTATCAGTTGTGACGAGGCCGACAAAGTGCGAACGATCAACGAGGCCGGCCTGAAGATTCTGAGGACTTCCCGGGACAGGGTTCTGTTCCGCTCCCTGCATGAGATTTTCGACCCCGAGCTGTACAGGGAATTTCACCGGCTGAAGCAGCGGGCACGCTTTTATGGGAGCTATCGCAGCGAGGTAACAGTCACGCGAAACGAAAGGGAACTTCATATCGCGGTTACGGTCACCTCCAATCCGTTGCCGGGAACCGAACGCGAAGGATTCTTGATAGTGCTCGACGACCTTACCGAACTGATCAGGGCCGAGAAGTTCGCAGCCTGGCAGGAGGTCGCGCGTCGGCTGGCACATGAAATAAAGAATCCGCTCACTCCCATTCAGCTTTCGGCCGAAAGGCTGAAGAAGCGGTTCGACAAAATTCCGGAATCCAGCCGTACCGTTCGGGAAGTACGGGAGTTCGGAGAAGTCCTGACCGAATCCACGCGCATCATTGTGCAAGAGTCGGAACTTCTTAAGTCGCTTGTCGAGGAGTTCTCGCGCTTCGCCCGCCTTCCGGTTTCAAAACCAACCGACGTGGAGCTGCACGATTTAATAGAGCAGACTCTGCTGCTCTATGACGGCGCCCTTGCTTCGGTAAGCATTTGCCGAAACTTCGATTCAAGAATCGGGAATATCAAGCTCGATCCTGTCCAGATGCAAAGGGTTTTTGTGAATCTGATCGACAACTCCCTGGACGCCCTCGCCGATTCGAAAAAGGAAAAGGCGCTGACCATCACCACGCGTCTGAACGAATCTCGAAGGACAGTCACTATAGAAATAGCCGATAATGGCGTCGGGATTCAGGATGGAGATCATGAGCATCTCTTCCTTCCCTATTTTTCAACGAAGAAGAAAGGAACGGGGTTGGGATTGGCGATAGTCAGGCAGATCGTGACAGAGCACAACGGCTTTATTCGAGCAGAACCCAACCTCCCGCAGGGAACTAAGATGATTCTCGAACTCCCGGTGGTCCAGTGAGGCGCAAGCTGGTGATTTAGGAATGTATGCGGCATCATCCAACCGACTCCTGATTGTCGACGACGAAGAAAACGTCCGAGTTTCACTTAAGGCGGTCCTGGAGGACGAGGGCTACACCGTCGAAACGGTGGGCTGCGGAAGCGATTGCCTTCGCCTCCTCGAAAGGAGAAACTTCGATCTGATCTTCCTCGATGTCTGGCTCCCAGGCAAAGACGGAATCGAGGTGCTGAAGGACATTCGTTCCCGCCGACCTAACCAGTATGTGATCATGATCTCCGGTCACGGCACCATCGAAACCGCCGTACAGGCCACCAAGCTGGGCGCGTTCGATTTCATCGAAAAACCACTGTCCCTTGAAAAGGTTTTGCTGGTGCTCAAGCACGCCCTGAACCAGAAAAGGCTCGAGGAGGAGAACCGGAGTCTGAAGGATCTGATTCGCCAGGAAACCACCATGATCGGGGAATCAGTTCCCATGATTGCACTCAGGCAGCAGATCGAGTACGCCGCGCCAACCGAGGGAAGAATTTTAATTTACGGAGAAAACGGAACAGGCAAAGAGCTGGTTGCGCGGCTGATCCATCTCAGCAGCCCTCGTCGCAATCAACCTTTCGTGGAGGTCAACTGTGCGGCTATCCCGGAAGATCTCATCGAGGCTGAATTATTCGGGAGCGAAAAAGGTGCTTATACAGGTTCCACGGAGACCCGTAAGGGAAAATTCGAACTGGGCGACGGGGGTACGGTTTTCCTTGACGAAGTTGGAGACATGAGCCTCAAGACCCAGGCCAAAGTCCTGCGGGTACTTGAAGAACAGCGGTTTGTTCGAGTGGGAGGCAGCGAGCCCATCGAGATCGACGTTCGAGTCATAGCAGCAACGAACAAAAACCTCGAAGAGGAGATTGAGAAAGGGAACTTCCGGGAAGATCTGTTTTTCCGACTAAACGTCATCCCTTTCGAAGTCCCTCCGCTGCGCGAACGAAAAGAAGATATCGGACTCCTCGTTGATTACTTCATGGATCACTTCTGCCACCGTTACGGGAAGCCGAAAAAGAGCATCTCCAAGCAGGCCATGCAAAGGCTTCACTCTTATCACTGGCCGGGGAACGTTCGCGAACTGAAAAATATCGTGGAAAGACTTGTAATCATGGTCCCCAACCAGAAGGTCGAGGTATCCGATTTGCCATCGGCGCTTTGGAAACCCAATGTCAGGGAGTTTCGGCCGACACCCCAAAGCTGGCAGGAAGCCCGGGAAGAGTTCGAAAAGAGGTTCATTCTCGAAAAGCTCAGGGAACATGACGGGAATGTCTCTCGAACAGCGGCGGCTATAGGTATGGAACGCACCTACCTGCACCGGAAGTTGAAAGCTTACAATATCCGGATTAAATAGCGGCATGACCTATTGTGAGGCGGTAGAATCATTTATCGGTTATCTGCAGTTTCAAAAGAACAGCTCGCCGCACACCTTGAAGAACTACCGGCGCGATCTCGAAGAGTTCGCCGCTTACCTGACACGCGGGAACAAGGAGGACATCCCGCTTAACCAGATTGACCACATCAGCATTCGTGATTTTCTGGGTCATCTGCACCAGAAAGGCAACCAGAAAACGTCAATAAGCCGGAAACTGGCCGCGATTCGCTCCTTCCTGCGCTTCCTTTACCGCGAAGACTGCATTACCAGCAACCCGGCGCGCCTGGTCGCCACTCCGCGCCTGCCGCAGACCACCCCCCGGTTTCTTTCTGTTAAGGAGGTTGAAACGATACTCGCCATTCCGGATACGGGAACCGAGCGAGGCTGCCGTGACCTGGCCATTCTCGAACTCCTTTATGGAAGCGGGCTTCGCGTGGGGGAACTGGTCGCCCTTGATCTAGCCGACCTGTCGGTAACGGAAAGACTCGTCAAGGTGCGTGGAAAAGGGAAAAAGGAACGGCTTGTTCCCTTTGGCAGCAAAGCCGCCGAAGCGTTGCGCAACTACCTTGCGATACGCGGAAACCTGCTGCGTCGGATGAGAACGAGCCGGGAACCACAGGCCCTTTTTCTGAACCTGAGAGGCGGACGCCTGACCGCACGATCGGTCCAGCGCAGCCTGGAAGGCTACATCCGTCAGAGCAGCCTTTTACTCGAGGTCCATCCTCACGTCTTCCGACACTCCTTCGCAACCCACCTGCTCGCCAACGGCGCCGACCTGCGTTCTATTCAAGAGCTGCTGGGCCACGCCAGTCTTTCGACGACTCAGCGCTACACGCACGTCTCAATTGAGGATTTGATGCGAACGTATCGAAAGGCGCACCCGAAGGCCAAAGGCGAGAAGTGAGTTGCCTGGTGCGATAGCAGAGGAGGACCGCTTGAAAACAACGGGAAGCCGGTACCGGCTTCCCGTTGCCGTAGTAGGGACTAGAAAACAACCTTCAGCGCGAACTGCCAGCTCCGCCCGGAAGGCGACACCACGCTGGTGATTTGTCCGAATGAGGAGCTGGTCGGCGAGGTGTTAGGTGCATTGAAGCTCGTCTGGTTGAAGGCATTATACGTCTCTGCCCGGAACTCGACACGAGCGTCTTCATGCAGCTGGAAATTCTTGATGAAGGAGAAATCCCAGCGCACCTGGTTGTCTCCACGAACACCGCTCAAACGCAGCGGGAACGTGCGGATGTTGCTCCCCAGCTGCTGGCTCGAGACTCGGTTGAAGCCTGCGTCGATGTTGATCCAACGCTCGGCACTGCGCTGGTCTTTGGGGAGCACGATGTCCTTCAGATTTCCATTGAAAATGATGTTGCCGAAGCCAAGCGGTGGTCCTGACTGATTCTGGTACATTCCGCTGACCTGCCAGCCGCCGAGGATTCCTTCAAGCACACCAGGAAGCGAGTTGCCCCACTTCCGGCCGCGTCCGACCGGGACCTCCCAGATACCGCTGCCGGCGGTACGATGGGTCCGATCAAAGTTGCCGATGACATAGTAGGGCAGCGGATCGGTTGGATTCAGGAACGAAGTCGCCTCCATGAGCTTCGACCAGGTGTAAGCAATTTGCAATGTGAACCCCTGGCTGAAGCGTCTCTCGATACGGTTCTGCATCGAGTGGTAAATGGAGTATCCGATCGGCTCCTCAACATTGATGTCGCCGAATTGCGGGTAAGGCCGAAGGAGATTGGCGCGCGATATTCTCTGCCCAAAGATCGGATCGATCCCATAGAACGGGTTCGGGAAAGTCTGGGCAAGATAGCTGATCGTCTCCTGATCGCGCGTCGGCGAAGTGCTCAGATACTGGGCCGGTGTGGCGTTAATATTGCGCGTTACACCGAGCCGCGTCCCGCGGTTGCCAACGTAGGTCGACTCCAGCATGAATTGACCCGGCAGCAACTGCTGAATTCCAAATGACCAGCGCTGGGCATATGGTTGCAGGATATTGTAGTCATAGAACGTGAGACCCTGGCCAATATTGGTGAGCAAGCCCCCAGCGGCGCCCAGCGGCTCTATCATTCCATTCGGAAGCGGGTTGGCCATCGTCGCAAAATAAGTCAAACCGTTATCCAGCGAAGCCTGAATCGGCGTCGACTGCGAAAAGCCAGTCTGGATACCAACGTTGCTATTGACTCCCAGCGTGTCATGGAAGATTCCATAGCCGCCACGCAGGATTGTCTTGGGGAACAGCTGATAAGCAAACCCAATCCTGGGCTGGATATTGTTCTTTTCGCCTTTGTACGGGCTCCTGCCGATCCCGCCTGTTGATACATACGTCAGGCCACCCAGGACGCGGAACTGATCGACCGGAATCTCCGGAATCGGATTCAGGGCGTAATTGGCCTTTGCCTGGGCCTCGATGGGATTCGACTGGTCATAGGCAAAACCGGCGACCAACCGATCGAACCGCTCCGTCAACGGAGTTTCCAACTCATAACGCACGCCGAGGTTGAGGGTCAGCTTCGAGGTCACCTTGAAATCATCATGCAGATAAATCCCGAAGTACTTCTCTTGCAGGGCCCAACTGGCGCTCCGCTGCATCGATCCTCCGGGAACGCCCAGAACAAAAGCCGCCATTTCCTGGCCGATCGGTGCGCCCGGAGAGTCATGCAGCGGCCCTCTGGTATAGGTGTTGGAGAAACTGAAGTCAGGCGCCGCCGCTTGCGGGAAACGGTTGTGGAAGCCCCGGTAGACGCGGACGTCGGTACCGAACTTCAGATTGTGATTCCCCTGCAGGCGTGTCAGGTTAGCGTTAACACTATGCGTCAGGCTGGTGTCCGCTCCGTCGCCACTTTCCCATCTGCCCAGGGCATCGTATCCGGATACGGAAACTCGTGGAATGGTGGCCAGTTCCGGGTCAAGCAGGCTCACCAGCGACTGCGAGAAACCGAGGCTGCTAAGATCATAGCCCCGGGTCACGCGACGCTCCGGGAAATCCTGGCTGGTGATTCCATAGCGAACGTTCAACACGGTGGCGGGGTTAATCACGTAAACGTCATCCAGCGCAAAGCCCCGGTTAATCCGGTTCAGAACGATCGCGCTGTAATCGCCAAACCAGTGATCCTTGTCCTCCTCCCACCAGTCGTAATGAATACGGGCGAAGAGGCGGTGATTCTCACTGAAAACATGATCGAAACGGACCAGGTGGACGTAGTAGTCTTCGCTGGCACTCAGGTCATAAAAGTAGTTGTTACGCCCCTCACTGGTACCTGGTTGGTTCGGCCGGGGGTACAAGTCCAAGAGCTTCTGCGAGACCGGGTCCAGTCGGTGAGACGGAATGATGTTATTCACGAAGGGGTCACGTCGGAAAGAACCGGTTCCCTCCGCACGCGTGGTCAACGGATCGTAAATCTGGTAGTTCGGCCCCAGCGCCAGCAGTGCGGAAAAGTCGCCCCTGCGTTGAGCTTCGGTCGGAACCGTGCGGCTGCCGGACTGCGGCGAACCCCACTTGTTGCCTTCGTAGGCGTAGTAGAAGAAGGTCTTGTTCCTGCCGTCATACAGCCCGGGGATGTAGACCGGACCTCCAGCCGAGGCGCCGTAACGATGGTCCTGGTAGACAGACGGCTTTGTGTCAGCCTTGTTCTGGAAGAAGGTCGGGGCGTCCAGCGCGCTGTTTCGATGCCAGTAATGGACCTCGCCATGGATTTCATTGGTACCGCTGGCGGTGGAAACATTCGTTACCGCGCCAACTGTATGACCCACGCTGGCATCGTAGGGGTTCGTCTGAATCTTGAACTCCTTGATCGCCGTGGGCGGTGGGCTGAATGCCACGCGTGAGGTACCATTGCCGTTGGCGAAGTTGTTGCTCACGCCGTCAATCTGGAATTCGTTGTTGTACTGGCCCATTCCATCGGTCGACATCTGCGAGGGCGCATTGTTGAAAGCGGCCTTTCGGATGCGCATGTCGGTGGCGTTGACAACACCGGGCGTCAACATGGTCAACTCGACCGGATTTCCGGCAAACAGCGGCAATTCAAGAATCCGTCGCTCGTCGATGACCTGACCCAGGGAGGCGCCTGCGGTATCGAGTACCGGCGTTTCGGCCGTGACAGAGACGACCTCGCTGATTTCACCTACCTCCATCTGGATGTTCAACTCCACCGTCTCGCTGACTCGTATCTGGACATTTTCGCGAACGTATGCCTTGAAGCCCGGCATCTGGGCTTCAACCTTGTAGACGGCGGGGTAAAGGAAGGGAATATTGTAGTTTCCCCTATCGTTCGTGACCGATGTAAATGAAACTCCGGTTTGAACATTGGTCGCACGGACCTCAACCCCCGGCATTACAGCGCCGGTTGCGTCGGTCACACGCCCGAGCAGGGTTCCGCGGGGATCCTGCGCCAGCACCGAGGAAACTAGCAGAACTAGCACTGCTACCAAGACAGATTTGTGAACTCGCATCTAACCTCCTCAACAGGATACGGCCGCATGACAGGAGAAACTCTCTCTTCTGCGGCATTCACGCACAGCGCACTGGCAAGCGACCGAAAGCCATGCGCGCCCCTTGTTCCCCCCGGTAAACCACGAGAATCTAGCGCATTCAGCCCGAAACCACGATTCTTCTGAGAATTGATCCGAGTGGTCGAAAAAGTAGGGTTGAAATGACACGTCCTCAATCCGGGACAACAAGGTCAGACCTCACAAGCCTACATTCGCCGAAAACAAACGAACTCTAACGGCGAATGACAGGCCGTCTTCGCTTCTTCGGTTAAGAAGCCCGAACATACATCATCCCTGGGAGAACGACAAAAGCCATAGACGGGAGTATTATTGCAAAAGTCCGCTTCTAAATACCACAGAAAAAATGACTGTCGGCTAAAGCAAGCGGTCCAGTCTAAGAGTCACCTTCCTTAAAGCTGAGAAAGAGAATCAGAGATTCCGCTTCCCTGTTTTTCCCGGTTTTTCTCTCTGGCATATGAGTCGTCAATTCATGCTATGATGTTGGCTTTCATGGCGGTGTAGCTCAGAGGTTAGAGCAAGCGGCTCATATCCGCTGTGTCCGGGGTTCGAATCCCTGCACCGCCATTAATTTCCTACACAGTGATCAGCCCAGGAAGAACTCATGGTTCCCTATCTTCGTCCCCGTCGGCTTCGTGAAAACGCCGTTATCCGCAGGATGGTGCGTGAAACGCGCCTTTCAACCGATCAGCTGATTTACCCGATGTTTGTCGTAGAGGGCCACGGAATCCGCCAGGAAATAGGCGCGATGCCCGGCCAGTACCGCTACTCAGTCGATCTTCTGACAGAGGAACTTCGAGCCGTGCGAGACGCCGGAATTCCCGCCGTCATTCTGTTCGGAATTCCCGATTCGGGTGCAAAGGATTCGATTGGCAGTGCCAGTTACGATCCAAACGGCGTCGTGTGCAGGGCGTTGCGAGCAGCCAGGAAGGAGATTCCCGACTTGCTGCTGATTGCCGATGTTTGCCTTTGCGAATACACCGATCACGGACATTGCGGAATACCAGTGCAGAGCGCCGAAGGGGACTTCCGGATCGACAATGATTCGAGTCTTCAGATCCTCGCCAAGGCGGCCGTTGCTTACGCGGAGGCCGGGGCCCACGTGGTCGCGCCTTCCGACATGATGGACGGCCGCGTGGCCGCCATCCGCGAGGCGCTGGACCAGAAAAACCTGCAAACCACCGCGATCCTGTCTTACGCCGCAAAATACGCCTCGGCTTTCTACGGTCCCTTCCGTGAGGCAGCTGAATCGGCGCCTCAGTTCGGCGATCGAAAAAGCTACCAGATGGATCCCGCCAATGCCCGAGAAGCGTTGCGTGAAGTGGTCATCGATCTCGAGGAGGGCGCCGATATGGTTATGGTGAAACCGGCATTGCCCTACCTCGATGTAATCCGGCAAGTTCGTGACATGGTCGAAGTCCCGGTTGCTGCCTACAATGTCAGCGGCGAGTATTCGGCACTGTGCGCCGCTTTCGAGAAAGGATGGCTGCAGCGGGAAGCTACCATCCGGGAAACACTCCTGTCGATTCATCGCGCGGGAGCGGCTCTGATTCTTACTTACTTCGCCAAAGAGGCGGCGGAAATGATTCGAAAGGGAGCAATGTGACAATACGGGCCCGCAGCCAGGAAGTCTTCGAAAGAGCTTTACGAGTCATTCCGGGGGGAGTCAACAGCCCAGTTCGTGCCTTTCAGGCGGTCGGCGGCACCCCGCCCATTATCCGGTCCGCGAAGGGCGCCCGCCTGACCGACATCGATAACAATGATTACCTGGACTTCCTTGGCTCCTGGGGACCGATGATACTCGGTCACGCCCATCCCGAGGTGGTAAGTGCCCTCCAACAGGCAGCAGAGAACGGAACCAGTTACGGGGCAAGCACCGAACTGGAATTGTTGCTGGCCGAAAGGATTTGCAACCTCTTTCCGTCTATCGAGAGCGTCCGGCTGGTCAACTCCGGGACCGAAGCCACTATGAGCGCGCTGCGCCTCGCACGGGCGTACACCGGTCGACCGATGGTGGTTAAGTTTAGCGGTTGCTACCATGGCCATGTCGACAGCTTGCTGGTTAAAGCCGGTTCCGGTGTCGCTACTCTTTCCATTCCTGGCACTCCCGGAATTCCGCCCGAATTCACCGCTCATACGATCAGCCTCCCCTTCAACAATGTGCCTGCTCTCGAAAAGGCTTTTGACCGGCACCGCGGTAAAATCGCTGCGGTCATCCTGGAACCTGTACCCGCTAATATGGGGGTCGTTCCGCCCCAACAGGGATTTCTCGAGTCTGTCGTCCGGTTGGCTGAGGAAAACGGTGCGCTGACCATATTCGATGAAGTGATCACGGGGTTTCGGCTGGCCTTGGGAGGAGCACAGGAAAGATTCGGTTTATCCGCGCCCTTGACCTGTCTCGGGAAAATCGTTGGCGGTGGATTGCCGATCGGCGCCTACGGCGGAAAACGAGAGATCATGAATCTTATGGCGCCCGTTGGACCGGTTTACCAGGCCGGCACACTCTCCGGCAATCCCCTGGCCGTCACGGCAGGATTGAAGACTCTCGAGATCCTCGAGCATGAAAAACCTTATGATCGCCTGGAGCAACTGGCCGAACGACTAAGCGAGGGAATCGCCGCGGCGGCCCGGGAGGCGGGGATTAGCCTGCAGGTTCAGCGATGCGGCTCGATGCTCACACCTTTCTTTACGGACTCGCCCGTCAGAGATTACGAAACGGCCCTTAAGGCCGATACCGCCAGGTTCGCGCGCTTCTTCAAAGGAATGCTCGATTTGGGCGTTTACCTCGCACCTTCGCAGTTCGAGGCAATCTTCACATCACTTGCCCATACCGAAGAGGACATCGATTACGCGGTGAAAGCTGCCCAAAAGGTTCTGGCGCAAATCAAGGACTAAGGGAAATAACAACCTGAGGTTGAAAGCCCGGCCTGCCCGGGCCCAATTCCGGTTACGCCGAGCGACCGACAGAACGTCGATAAGCGTCGGCCAGAATGGTGTCGACTTGCGACTCGACCTGGCCCACATCCTCGCCTTTTACCGTCGCTATCTCGGAAACGATGAGCTGTCTTGCTCGATCGAACATCTTTTTTTCGCGGAAAGATAAGCTCTTTTGATAGCTCAGAAAATAAAGATTCTTGAGGACTTCGGCAACTTCAAAAATCGAGCCCGTTCTCATCTTCTCGAGATTGTCCTTGTAACGGTTCTTCCAGTCGGGATTCGGTGTGGAAAACTCACCGCGGAGAACTTCGAAAAGACCGTCCAGCTGCGCGTCGCTGCAAAGACGGCGTAGACCGACATGGTTCACATTCGCTACAGGAATCATTACCGTGGAATTATTAGCGGGTATCTTTAAAAGATAGAATTGCTCTTGACGACCGGCAATGCTCCTCTGGCAAACATCCTGGATTACACCGACCCCCTGGTTCGGGTAAATGACTTTATCACCTACATTGAACTCCATCAGGGCCTCCAAAAGATTCCGCGTCCCTATTGTAAGCCAGAAACCCCTAGATTGTCAAATCTATAAATCGCCTGTTTTCAGTTACTTACTTCGGCAACATACAATGTCAAGTCAGACACGGCCGAGAAAGAATGTAGGAGCAGAGGTAAGTCGTCGTGTAGGACAACAGGAACCGACGAGGTTTAGTTCATCGCTAAGTTGACAGCGGCGGGCGTGGTTACAGGTTCCGGTAGTTCGGGCCGCCTCCTCCTTCCGGAGGAGTCCATACGATGATTTGATATGGATCCGCTATATCACAGGTTTTGCAGTGAACACAGTTGGTGAAATTCAACTGAAGCCGATTTCCTTCATCCAATTTCAGGATCTCGTAAACCTGGGCGGGACAGAAGTGTTGGCAAGGATTCCCGTATTCATAGGTACATCGGTTAGTACAAATATCGGGATCGAGAATTTTCAGGTGGCAGGGCTGGTTTTCTTCATGCGCGGTGTCTGAATAATAGACGTCGGTCAGCTTGTCGATGATCAGGTTTCCGTTTGACGGAAGCGTGCCGATCGTCTCCGAGCGATGCGCGAAACGCGCCATCATGGTATGTCCGGCACGGATCGGCATGGGGTCGAACAAGCCCCGACCGCCGGTCAGGAACTGTGTGGCCGCATGGGCCATTCCACGCCAGAAGCCCCTTTGAAAAGACTGGCGGAAATTGCGCACTTTCCAGAGCTCCTGTCGGGCCCAGCTTTTCTCAAACCTCTGTGCATAGCCCTGAAGGACGCCTTCGGAAGCATCTCTCTTTATCAGGCTTTCAAGAATAGTCTCGGCCGCCAGCATCCCGGATTTGACCGCCAGATGAATACCCTTGAGTCGCTGGCTGTTCAAGAAGCCGCCGGAATCGCCCACGATAAGCAATCCATCGGCGTAAAGCTTCGGCATGGCGTAGTATCCGCCTTCCGGGATAGCCTTGGCCCCGTAAGCGATCAGCTTTCCATCCTCAAGAAAGCGGCGCACGAAAGGGTGCCCCTTGAACTGCTGCAAAAGGCGGTGGGAATCCATTCGTGGATCGGTATAGTCAAGTCCCAGCACCATTCCAACGTGAATCAAGTTGTCGTGGAAGGTGTAAAGAAACCCGCCCCCGAATTCACGCGTGCCTATAGGGTAGCCAAGCGTGTGGTAAACCTGTCCTGGCTGGATTGGATGCGCTGATTCCCAAACCTCTTTCGTTCCCACCGCATAGATCTGGGGTTGCCGACCCTGATCCAGTTTCAGCCTCCGCTGGGCCTGCAAAGTAAGCGTGCCGCGAGGGCCTTCTCCCAGGACAGTGATGTGAGCATGCAGGTCAAGCCCGGGCTCAAAGTTTGGCTTCGGCCGCCCCTCCTTGTCCCTTCCCTTGTCACCTATCCGCACACCTACGACCCAGTCGCCGTCGAAAAGAAGCTCTACAGCGGGAAACTCGGGAAAAACGTCAATTCCCTGCTTCTCGCACAATTCGGCCATCCATCGCACGATGCGACCCAGAGAAGCAACCTGGTTTCCGTGATTCTTCAAGGGAGGAGGGGTAAGGGGAGATCGAAACGACCCCGTCTCGGAGAGAAAGTAAAGAGCATCGTCAGTAACAGGCCCATCGTAAGGGGGATCCTCCCCTGGAAAGTGTGCGAGGAGTTCGTCGAAAGCTCGAGGATCGACGATGGCGCCGCTGAACGCATGAGAACCAATTTCTCTTCCCTTTTCAATGACCATGAGGGACGGCTCGAGAATCGTCCCGGATTCGCGGCCCTGCTCGATCGCCTGGTTATGCAGGTGAACGAGTTTTGACAAATGGAGCGCACACGCCAGACTGGCCGGTCCTGCCCCGACGAAAAGAACGTCGACTTCCAGTCTTTCGCGTGAGGAAATCAAAGATGAAAAGGGGTTAAAGATTCAAAAGAATTCAAGATTCAAAGCCCGCGGTCATCGAACCTTACTTCGCTCTTTCGAGGTATCGTCCCTCGTTCGGGTCAACCCGAATCAAATCGCCCGGCCTGATAAAGGGCGGCACCTGCACAACGGCTCCCGTCTCCAGTACGGCCGGTTTCGGGGAGTTGCTCGCAGTCGCCCCCTTCAGTTCTGGTTCTGTCTCGACGACCCGCAATTCGACGTACGAAGGCATTTCTACCGCAATCGGCTCGCCCTCAAAGAAATCAACCTGGATCCGAGCCCCTTCCTTCAGGAAACCGGTATAGTCCTCCAGCATCTCCTCGTCCAGCGCCACCTGCTCATAGGTCTCAGCATTCATGAAATGGTAATGAGTGTTGTCCTTATAGAGGAAGTCCATCTCGTGCTGTTCAAGAATGGCCCGCTCAATCGCGTCACCGGCGCTGAAGCGATGCTCGAAGGAGACGCCGCTTCGCAGATTTCGTAAACGAACCTGCACGAATGCCCTCAGGTTTCCGGGCGTCCGGTGCTGAAACTCCATCACTCGATGAGGTTGCCCCTCAAATAAAATGATCATTCCCTTACGAATCTGCGTTGCCGAAATCATAGAAGGATAAAGATAGCAAAGAGCAAACGGAAAATTCAATCACGATGCGAGCCGAGTAACGCCGTAAATAGGCGGTTTTATCCGCGTAATCCGTGCTATCCGTCCAATCCGCGGGCTGGTTACCGCGGATAGGACGGATAGCGCGGATTACGCGGATGAAACCTGCCGATTTCTTCACCGTTGTGAGGGGTACACATTGATTAAAAAAACAGTTGATCTTGGAACAGGAAAATAGTATTGTTCGCCTTCTTCTTGAGCAGCCGCGACATTTAGCCGCGTCTGAGCCGAGCCACACCGTCGAAATTGCGGTCAAAAAGATTCAATTTCTTTGAAACCTCAGGCCCGGCTTAATGTCTATAACTGCACAAGGAGTTTTTTTTCTTTGAGGAGACAGGATAAACAATGGATGGATCGTGTGACCGAGAACTGTTGAAGGGCTATCTGGCGAACGAACTATCGCTGGAAGATCAGCTGGATTTCCTGATCCATGTGGACTCCTGCACCCACTGTTGGGATGAAGTCTACAGCGCATCGAAAGCTAAACATCCTCATTATTACAAGAATACTTCACGCCAGGTAAAGATATCCCGGCAGGAGCTTGGTGAGGATGATCCGTTTCAGGAACACGAAGTGTTTGAAGTCGCGTAAATCCGGCTTTGAACTGCCAGATAGAAAGGGCGGGCAACCGCCCTTTTTTTGATCAGAGTTGATAGAGCAAGAGATAAACCAGAACGCCGGTCAATGAGACGTAGAGCCAGATCGGCAGGGTCCAGCGCGCCAGACGCCGATGTGCAGCGTACCGCCCTCCCAATCCCCTTTTCAAAGTCACGAGCACCAGTGGCACCACCAGCGCGGCCAGCACCGAATGAGAAATCAGAACCGTGAAATAGACGTTTCTGATCCATCCGACGCCCTCAAAACGACGCGTGCCGGCATAGGAATGATAAGCCAGGTAGGACGCCAGGAAGGCAGCTGAAATCACGAAGGCTGTCAACATCAGCTTTTTGTGCCGCGACTTCCGCCCCTTCCGGATCTCGACAAATCCCAGTAACAGGAAAATAGCGCTCAGAAGATTCAAAAGCGCGTTAATAGCAGGCCAGTTTTCAAGTGCGATCATTGCTTTCCTGTTTCCGGCCGAATCACCCAGGTGGAAAAGACCATGGCCGTTATTACACAAACAAGGGTTACGAGTGCGGAAACCGTGACGTGCGGAAAGAAGCCCGCCGGGTCGGGCTCGCTCCAATAGAGACCTCGCCTGAGAAGGGCCAGTCCATAAGTCAGAGGGTTGACCGCCATGATCCATTGGACCCAGACGGAGGCGCCTTCCGATGGGAACAGGGCGCCGGACAATAGCCACATGGGAAACAAAACCACGTTCATCAGGCTATGAAAACCCGCGGAGGAATTGATCCGCCAGGCCAGGCCAAAACCCAGTCCCGTGAGCCAGAAGGCCACGGCGAAAAGGCCGAAAATCAGGACCAGGATCGATACCGGCGCTAACTGGAATCCCAGCAGTGGTGCCAGTGCCAGAAGCAGGATCCCCTGGATCAGCGCCACCGTCGTTCCTCCCAGGACCTTACCCAGGACAATCGCCAGGCGCGAAACAGGCGCTACAAGGACGGAAAGAAGGAATCCCTCCCGCCGGTCCTCGATTACAGAGAAAGTCGAGAAAATTGAGGTGAACAGGATGACCAGAAGAACCGTCCCGGGATAAAAGTATTCCAGGTAATCAATCGAATCCGAACCGGCTGGAGGACGGAAAGAGGCGCCAATCCCGGAGCCGATGAGCAGCCAGAAAATCAAAGGTGTTCCCAGGGCACCGATCCAGCGGCTCTTCTGTCGCTTAAAACGGATAAGCTCACGCCACCAGAGAACCAAGGCAGGTTGAAGAACACGGGCCATCCGTCTCAGTTTAGCATTTTCAGCATTCGCTGGATTCACAGCATTATCAGCTTGTTAGCCTGTGCAGGTTATCTGTCTATTTCCCCAATTGACTCCCGGAAACCAAATGACTAGCATAGGTGAATAAAAGGTGAAGAATGAGACCGGCAAGTCTGTCTCGCGCCTTAAAAACGGCGTCCGAGCTACTGGAAAAACGAATCGAACATCTATCGAGCGGGCTCGAAGAACTCGATCGTCTGCTAGCCGGAGGTTTTCCGAAGGGCAAGATCAGCGAAGTGACCGGACCAGCTTCCTCCGGACGCACCAGCCTGGTCTTTTCGGCAATAGCCTTGGCAAGCGCGGCCGGTGAAAATATTGCTTACATCGATACTTTCAATGTATTTGATCCCGTATCTGC
>Ga0116188_1001394_pt1 | contig 21039 bp, 15 predicted proteins | sample AD_JPNTR2_MetaG_FD_89807 | JGI IMG/M metagenome (GOLD analysis project Ga0116188, IMG submission 89807) | Active sludge microbial communities of municipal wastewater-treating anaerobic digesters from Japan - AD_JPNTR2_MetaG | ecosystem: Engineered > Bioreactor > Anaerobic > Digestate | place...
CCTGGGTGGGCTCGCATGATGGGCCGCGCAGCCCGCCATTGGAACGACGAATGACAAGGGAACTGCGGTGATTTGCGACGACTTGAGTCTCGTTCAGGATCGCAGCCCATCCGTAAACGATGACATAGCGAGCCTCCAGTCCTTTTGCCTTGTGGACGGTCATGACCCTAACAGCGTCGATGCTTTCGTCTGCGACGCCGACATCCTCGCCAAAATCCACATCGAACCGTCCCGCGTCTCCCGCTCTGCCCCGTTGCCTCAGCAGCCATGTCAGGGGATCTGATGGATCTGCTGCCATCTCGCTTCGAAACGCTTCGAGCAGCCTGTTAATACGGGCAAAAGCGCGACCCTCTCTATCGAGAGGATCCGTGTAAGCCGCCAGGGGGAGAACCTTCCTGATTTCCAGCAGCCATTCGGACAACGAGCTTGAATGGCGCGAAGCGGCCAGGAGGCGAAGCGTCTCGATTCGACTCGCGGCTGGTTTGGACAGAAAGTCAGGAAGCGGGTCATTCCCGTGGATCAGTCGGGACGGTGGAATGCTCTTGATCAAACGATAGATATCAGGGTCAGAAATCTGGATGAGCGGGCTGCGCAACAGTGCGCCCACTGCCAGCGTGTCCAGCGGATTGTAAAGGGCAATGAGGAGGTTTAGGACATCTGACACTTCAGGCTGCCGATACAGCGTTCGCGCCCCGGAACTGATGACCGGAATGCCGGCCTCCTGCAGGACCGGTAACAAGGCATCTAGCTCCCGTCCGCTCCTGACCAACACCAGGATGTCGGAGTATTTCCGGGAAGCTGCCGCAGCGTCGCCGGAGTCTGCCTCGGGCTGGCTCATATATTCGGCGATCAGCCGGGCGGTCTCTGCGGCCGCCATGGCGCGAGCCTTACCGGCGGTCAAGGGTTTGGAAGGATCATCCGATTCGATCCAGATCCACTCCGGCGGCTTACCGCTGGCCTGCCTGACCGGCTGAAGTTCTTCTTCCTTCTCGTTAACAAGCGTCAGTTCGGTCGAGAACAAGCGATTGACAGCGTTGGTGATGGAGGGAAGACTTCGAAACGTGGCGCTGAGAAAGAGCCGCTCGACAGGGAGACTGCAATTGGTGAGCAACTGATAATTGGTTGCAAAGCTGACCGTTGACTCGACGTCGGCGCCGCGAAACCGGTAGATGCTCTGCTTCTTGTCTCCGACGAAGAAGCCGAGTATTTCGTGGTCCCGGCTGTCTTGTTTTCTTAGGAGTGCGGTGAGAAGGCGCAATTGCTCCGGGTCAGTGTCCTGAAACTCATCGACCAGAAGCGCTCGCAGACGTCGGCGCTCTGATTGCCTTACGTGCGGCTGTTTTTTCAGCAGATCGGCGGCTCGCCTGATCATCTCATCGAAGCCCACGATGCCGAGGGCTTCCACCCCCTTGGTTTGCGACCAGTCAAGAAAGCTTTTAACCACGTTTTTCCAAGCGGCCCACTCCTCTCCCAGCTCTTCGAAAAGGCACATTTTCATAAGAATCGGGTAAATGCATTCCAGACTCTGGAAGTAAACCGAGACATGGGGCGGGAGGTTTTGGATCAGGGATTTGACTCCTTTGGCTGTGTTCGAGCCGTCAAAGAAAAGGTTCGTCCGATTCTCACAAACGAAATTGCACAACTCCGACCAGGACGAAGTATGAAAATCGCGAGCCTGGAGCGCTGACGCCAGAGCGACAAGACGCTGGCCGTTTGCCGCGATCCTCTTGCCGTTGACATCCTTCAACCGGTTACCGAATTCCACGCAGGCTGCCAGGCAACGGTCGACCTGCGAGGGGTCGGGGCGCTCCCACGCATCCAACCGGGTGGCGATTTCCCGATAACGGCAAATCTTCGAAAACCATAGTCGCACCTGGTAGGAGGAAACCTTGGCGAGCAGCTTCTCTAGATCCTTTTGAAGACGGGCGTCAGTAAAAGCCTCTTTTTGCCACCAGAGGTTGACCAGGAGTTCGTCCAGATTGCCGCCATCATCCTCGTTCTCTTCGGCAAACCGGGCCGTGACCGGTATTTTCGATTCCAGCAGGCGCCTTTTCAGGATCGTGGCGGCAACACTGTGTATTGTTGCAATCTGTAGCTCGCTGGCCAGCTCTGCCAAGGCCTCCGCCCCCTGCCTGAGCGCCTGGTAGCCGGCTTCCAAATCAGCGGCCCCCGAAAGCCGCGCAGACAGTTCGTCACAGATTTCTTCGAACAAGGGATCCGGGCGATTTCCCGCCAGGTTCTTTGCCAGTTCGGTTCGGGTGGGAGAAGAGGCCAGCAGGTCCAGGTAACCATAGAGGCGGGTCTGCATCTCCGCGGCTGCTTTTCGGGTAAAGGTGGTGAGGACCAGGGAGCGGATGGCAGCGCGGGCGGCTTTCAATCGCACACGGCGATCCGATTTGTGATAGAGGTGGGCGATTTCAGGAAAGTCCCTCACGTTTCCCAGAAACGGAGCCTTTAAAAGCAGGTAGAGCGCACGCAGGGTCAGGGTGTGGGTTTTGCCGGCGCCGGCGCTGGCCCAGACAAAGGCATGGTTTTCAGTGGTAATCGCGATCCTGCGCTGTTCGCTGTCGGGAAGTATAACCGGCTGTATCATGGATTCGTTTCGAACATCGCCAGTCTGTCGGGATGCAGTTCGGTCAGGAACCGCGCCATGCGAGCGGGCGCCTCCCGCTCGAACCTTCGGCATAACGAGGCGTATTCGCAGTACTGACACGGTTGTGCGCGCTCGACTCCCAGAAACTCGAGAGCCTCGTTCGAACTGGCAAGATAGAGCCCTTTTTTCAATATCCTGGCAAAAAGGCGCAACCAATCGTCGATCGACTGCCCAAGATCCGTAGAAACACGCTTTTCCTGGACCGGCGTCTTGCCGAAAAAGACATAGGCGAACCTGACCGGCTTAGCGACAGGTTCGCCCGATTGTTCCTGAAGCCAGGGGTATAAGAGCGGTTGCAGTCGGAAACCAAGCTTTATTTCCTGGCAGAGATTGTCTGGTTCCCGGCCACTTTTGTAGTCAATGATGACGAAATGGTCGCCCCTGTCGTCCATCCGGTCGAACTGGCCGGAAATTACAACCCCGTTCATTTCAGGAGATTCGACGTTGCATCGTTTCTCGGTGCTCAGATTAACGCCGTCGGGAATGTCGCCGGTCTGGACAGCCTTCCAGTATTCTCGGGCTAACTCCAACAGCCGAGCCTTGACGGCCTTCTGAAAGAGCGGGGGGAGCAAAGCGACTTGAAGCGGTGCGTGCTCAATCGCTTCATCGATTCTCTTGATAAGTGGCAGGCAATTATCGCCGAGCAGGTCGGAAGCCATCGCCCTCAACGAAGAGCCTGTTTCTCGGTAACCGGCGATGGTGGTATCAAACAGCTTGTGCAAAAGGCTGCCCCATTCGGTCGGCTGCAGGTCCGGGGTGAAATCCAGCAGCCGAAGGGGTGTCCACCGGGCAATCAGGCGACTATAGCAGCGGAACGGACAACGTGCCAGCGTTTCAAGTTCAGTGACTCTGATTGTTGTCGGGGAAGGACCGGCTCCCAGGGCGGCTTCCGGGACGACGTTATTCCAGTACTCTTCATGGTCCTTTCTTGCAAGTGTGTCCAGGACATCGGCATACTCGCCATACCCTGCGGCTGTGCCGTATTCTCGATCGAGATAAACTGCCCAGCCGGGAGGCAGCAGGAAGCCCGAGTCGGGAGCAAGGCTCAAGAGAAAACGGGCCTGCTCTACGGGCCCGCGGGGGACCGGGTTCGGTTTGGCCTTGCCTTCGTCTACCTCCCAGTGCTGCAGGTATTTCTGAACCCAGGGCGTGGGGGCCAGACTGTCTCCGTTTTCGTCTGTGTCCGGTATCACCCAGTGGACGTATTCGCTGCTGCTGTTGGCCAGCATAAACAGCAAGGCCATTTCTTCAGTGACAGCTGTCCTTGCCCTGAGACGATGCCCCAGTTCCCGGATCAACTGCCCCAGCTTCAGGCGAACCGGTTCGGCCACGAGCGGATCCTCAAGAACCGGGTAAGGAAAGCGGCCCGAGGCGAGTCCCAGGAAAACGAAGGCGCGAGGGGCCAGACCACGCGTTCGCATGATCGGCGCAAAAAGAACCCCAGCCTTCTCAGGAGGGTCGTCAACAGCTTCCTGGATGGCGAGTCTCTCCAAGAGGTCGAGAAGGATGGAAAGGGGGATTTTCAAGTCGGCAGGCAAGAGCTCGAGAGCTTCGATTAAGCTGCTCACTTGATCGGGCTCGGGAAGCCAGCGATCGGCGATTTGCTGGAGCCTCGATATCGCCTCGTCGGCGCTCAAAACGAGGTGATCTTCCCGGGAAAGAGGATCGATCCAGAGCCGTATGATTTCCTTGATCAGTTCAACTTCGGTCCCGGTCAGCCCGATTTCCGCGGCATGTTCAAGAATACCGGCCCAGTTCTGTCCATCGAATCCTGAAAATCGCAGTTTGGATTCAAAATGATCCAGATCAACGCCAGTCAGACAGGAAAGATCGGGAGAATCCCGAAGCAGGCTGAGCAGGCATTCAGCAGGCGCCTGGTCCTTCCATAAACGAACAATGGTCCGGATTGCTCTCTGGGCGGGCAAGAGCTCTTCCACAACACCAGCAAGCCGGAGCGGAATGCCAAAGACGGGAAAAATCTCACGAACGAGGTCCAAGTATGGCCGGGCCTGCGGAGGAACTACGTGAATGTGGTTTGGCTCGAGCCCGAAGGTCGGATCATCCAGCCATTTCCGAACTTGTACCGCGGCTGCAACAACCTCCGCACGCAGGCCGGAGGCGCGCTGATAAGTGATACAAGCCGGTTGCTGGTCGATTATTCCTTCCGGGAACGTGGACAAGAAGAAAGCAAGCGGCGTTTGATCGTCAAAGGGGCGCATTTCAGTTTGCCCAAGCGCGCCTCCAATGCGCAGACGCAGCGAGTCAATTACGGGTTCGACGAAATCGAAAGCAGGATGGGTTTTCCCTCCTTGTCGGTAAAAAGGAAGGTAAAAACGTGTCGAAAACCGGCGGGCCACAGAAGCAAGTATTTGTTCGGCAACGTCGGTGAAGTCATAAAACCCGTAGATGTAAACGCTGATCTTCCGAATGTCGGTTTCGTCCAATAGCGCTGAGAGCTCGGAATCAGAGGCGGAATCGATCTTCTCGCTGAGCTGCCGGCAAGACAAGGGCGCCCAGGACAACTGAGCCTGTTCGAGAAAACGGAGCCAGTCGAGGTAAAACTCAAGAACCGCCCGGGTCGTCGGTTCAGTTTCAGGCAGGTTCATGACCTCTTCCAGGATCTCCTGCTGATCTAAATCGAAGCCGGCATCGGCCAGATCGAGGAAAGTCGGAATCAGGAGCGCTTGCCCGCCTCGAAGCTCCTTTAATCGGGCCAGTTCTCCCTCGCCTTTCTGCTCGAGCAGCCGGTAAAGAAGAATATCGAACAAAGGAATCCAGCGAGGGCCGAGCGGCTGGTCAAGCAGTTCCGACAGCCGATCGATAAAGGGGAGTATCGGCATGATGCGAACGCCTGCGATTAGTCCGGCTTCGGATTCCCGGGCAAGCAGGATTCTCAGTTCGCCGGCAAGGGTAGAAGTCGGCGTGATTATCCATTGACTCGTGCAAGGGGCGGGCTTCAGTTGAGATCTGATATCGGCCAGAAGCTGATCAAGAAGCAGCCGGTATGAAGGAGCTAAAACCAGGTGGGAACACACGCGTGCCACTGTAGCACACGAGGCTGACGAGGAAGTCTTCCAGCCTTCCGCGCTATCCGTGCCTTCAACGCGATCCGCGGGATTCGCGACCGCGGATGACGCGGAAGGCACAGATAACGCGCATCACTGAACCTGACTAACCGAGCAGTTCGTCGATCCGCTCGAGAATCATCGCTTGAGAGTCGGGACTGAGCAGATAGACGAGTTTGCCCTGAAAAGTGTCTTCGATGTCGAAAAAGTTCGCCTGAATAGCCAGGTGGTGTCTGTTCTCCGTGTCCGGAAAAAGCAGTGCTGAAAGATCTCCGGCATTCACTCCCGTAAGAGCTCCTGCGAAGGAGTAACGCGCGTTGACTCCAAGAAACTGGGCGATGGCATCAGCGAAAGACCGTGTGAGGACTTCAGCCAGTTGTCGGAGGGCCTGTTCGAATGCCTCTTCGCCGTACACGGTTTGGGGCGCTGCTGAAGGACTCATGTAGTCGAGGATAAGCTGAGCATGGGCCCGACGAGTCAAGACCAGCATGCTGGCCGGGATATCGCCAAGGACCCTCATGTGGAGGGCCACGACCATGGCATCGGGATCCCGGATCAGGTCATCAAACCTGAGTGAATCCATCACGCAAAGTTCGGGGACACCAACCACGCATTTTCTCCCGATTAGACGAGCCAATTGCGAGGCTGCGTGTCCTGCGCCTATGTTTCCGACTTCTTTCAAGGAGTCTATCTGCTCCTCGTTCAATTCAGTGTTCCAGCTTGTCATTCGCCTGCAGCCTCCACGGAAGTGTCGCTGGGTTCAAGTTGAAGCAATGCTCTGACCGCCTTCAGGAGGTCGTAGCTTGAGAAGGGTTTGGGGAGAAACGCGCCGTGCGGATCGTTCTCAACCTCCTCGGCTATAAACTTCTGGTCCAGGGAGGTGACGAGCAGGACCGCAGCGTTCGGGTCTCGTTTACGGATCTCGCGAAAGGCCGTCAATCCATCAATTTCCGGCATCGTGATGTCGAGAGTGACAAGGTTCGGAGAGAGTTGATCGAACATTTCAAGTGCCTCGCGCCCGTTACCCGCCTCGCCGGCGATCGCAAAGCCGGCCGCAACCAGGTACTTTCGGATAGTCGCCCGGGCAAGACGTGAATCATCCACAATTAGTACTGTTTGGCTCATCTCGGTGCCTCCTCGCCGATTCCAGACAGATATTGCCCGTAATCCGATCTGGACGCAAGTCCTTGCATGGATTAGAACTTGGAGAACGTCCCTTGGAGTAGGCGCTGGGCGAGTGGTTTGCTCGATTCAGATCTTTATGAAAATCTTCCGTCGATAAAACAAATCCATGACGAGCCACCAGAACATCACGTAAACGATCGCGAAGCACAACGAGGCGTTCACGGGCGTTGCCCATGATGCAAACAGGTGTTCAAAAATCCAGCCTTTTAATGACTGGCCGCTTATGCGGATGACGCCCATCAGGTCACCGACGATTCCAGAAAGCACGTACACCGCGATCGCGTTCATTCCAAAGACCACCGCCGGATGGGCCCAGCGGCGCCAGCCGTTAACATCAATCAGCCAGAAACAGACACCGAGAAACTGTAATGCCGCCCCAGCTGTAAAGAGCACGTAAGAGCTGGTCCAAAGGTTCTTGTTAATCGGAAACCAGATACCCCAGATCCAACCGGCCAGGATGCCAGCCCAGCCAAGCACGAACAACCAGCCGGCAATTCGGACCTTGTCGAGATTGGAACGGAAGAAAAAGCCGGTCAGATGGCCGAGAAGTCCGGTGGCGATGGCGGGGATGGTGCTGACCAACCCTTCGGGATCCCAGGTTTTCTGCCACATCCGACCGGGGACCAGAAAGCTGTCGATGTAAGCGGCGAGATTGCCTTCGGGTGTCAGGGTGCCAGCCGGGTACCCCGGTACCGGGACGAACCGCATCAATAACCAGTAGACCACCAGGAGCGCAGCCGCCACGAAAGCCTCGGTCCTGATACTTACATTGAGGGCTATGACCGCCGCAACCAGGTAGACCAGTGCGATGCGCTGCAAGACGCCGGCAATGCGCAAATTGTCGAGGTCGAAATGCGGGAAAGCGTTAAGAAACAGGCCGAGAGCAAAGATGATCAAGGCGCGACGAATCACCTTCAGGTACAGTTGTCCGCGCGTCAGGTGGGATTGCCGGGCGAGCGACAAGTTCATCGAGACGCCCATGATGAACAGGAAGAAGGGAAAGACGAGATCCGTAGGAGTCCATCCATGCCACTCGGCATGGAGAAGCGGCGGGTAAACAGCCGACCAGGTCCCCGGATTGTTCACCAGGATCATTCCTGCAATGGTCAGTCCGCGGAAGGCGTCCAATGAAACCAGTCGATCATGTTTCATAGCAGACAGTTGATAGCACAGACATCCGGAGCAGGGAAGGGAAATGCGGGGCAAATCGGGTAGCAGGTGACGTGCCGCAAGAGGATTCAGCAGTCGGGCATCTTTCCCTGCAACTTCTCAATATCTGGGGCTCCTTAACTTGGCGAGGTTCTGCTCTATCATCGACACATATTCTTGGGCGCCTATCGCTTTTGCAAGTTCCAAGGCTTTTGTCAGGATCTCCCTGGCCTCCTGTCGCCTTTGCTGCCCGATGTAAAGCGTCCCCAGCTGGTTCCAGATCTGAAGGAGTGTTTCCTGGTACCTGCGTTTGAATTTCGGGTCACGTGTTTGTGCGGCGTGTTGTTCAAGAATGTCAGCCCCGTCCCGGTAGTGTGCCTCGGCTTCTTTGGCTCTTCCTGAAAGTTCGTAGACAATTGCCAGATTCACAAGGGCGCTTCCGATTTCGATGGCATCCGGCTCGAGATTCTTCTGAAGGATCCTAAGTTCTCTCTGGTATTGCGCCTGGGCCCGCTCGTACTTCTGCTGCCGCCGATAGGTCTCGCCGAGGGCCCGCAAGGCGGCGGTAAAATCCAGGTAGTAGTTGTCAGGCAGTCGTTCTCCCAAAGCAACCGCCTGGCTCAGCGATTCCTCGGCGCCAGCGTTGTCGCTCCTTGCGAGTGCCTTTTTTCCCTCTCCCGCCAGGCGCTTGAATTCCTCCCAGAGCTCGCGCTCAGCCTCCGGGATGTCAAGCGTAAATGGAATCCGCAGCTCTGTCACAAAAGGCCTGGGACGGGCATAGTCGATGTAGGGTTTGAATTGCCACTGTTTTACAGCGTCGATTGCCGCCTGTACCAGCAGGGGATGCCCGGAGACGACTTCGACTCGATCGACTACCCCCTTTGTGGTGACAAGGATCTTCAGCCGGACGGTTCCCTCCAGCCTCGCTTCTTCGGCTTGTGCGGGGTAAGCCGGTGGAACTTTTTGGGTAAGCAGTTGCAGGGCTGCCGGCTCGAGCAGGCTTGCCGGACCCTCGGTGCCTCGTTGTGCGGGTGTCGCAAAAAACGCCAGGGCAACGACAAGCGATATGAGACTCATAACTCCTCCCTACCTTGACCGGCGCTCCGCCGGCGCCTGGTAGCGGTTATTTGTTTCCAGTAAAACACGCGCGCGCCCTAAGGGCAAAATCGCTCGCGGACAAAGAGGAAAGCAGTTGCTTTAAGCCAGATTCGCATAAGTTGAGCCGGAACCGAACTTTTCCTCTTTAGCCACGTCGTATATAATCGGCAACACTCAGGAGGGACACGTCATGACCGAGCGACGCATGGAGTGCAAAAAGCTCCAAAGCGTGCTGGCGCGCCTGTGCCAGAAAAGGGGCACCTTACTAAAAACACATGCCGTCAAGTTGCCGTATCTCGTTGACGTCGTTGCAAACCATGTGCTCGGACGAACAGTAACCGGGGCGCGGCACCAGGCGTGGGAATACGGCGTAGTGACCCTCGAAGCCTGGCGTTACATCAGTCAGGCCGAACGCGGTGGAGACCCGTTTTTTGCTGTTCGACCTTTACGATATTCTGAGCTAGGCCAGATAATATACCTGAAGAGTAGCCCTCCGAACTATCTCGACGAGTTGGAGCTACAAATCGTTGATTATGTCGCCGACCGGTATGGGAGCTTGCCGTCAGAACGGTTGGGGCAATTGACTAAGGCCCTGAATCCTCAAATCGGTCAGGATCAGTGGGGCTCCAACCGCACCGCTCTTACCGACGATGACGCCTACGCCCGCCTCAGTGAGGGATGGCAGGCCTTCTGGAAAAAGCTTCCCGGTCTTGATTTGGTTGACCAGTCCCTCTGGAGCGAGCCAATAGAGAATAATCCGAAGGCGCACCTGAAGCGGCTGCTCGATGCCTAGACACGTCCGCTACTACGACGTAACTTGGTTCGACAGCCATTTCAGAAAAGCTTACGACAAGCTAACCAAACCGGAAAAGACGAGTATCTCGAGGACTTGGACGACCTCATAAAGGCACTGGAGGTGTGTTGCCATCCCACCAACGAAACCTCCGTCGCTGGAAACCTTCCGCCTATCGTGGAGTCCTCAAGGGTTGTCTGCTCTATGAGTATCGGTGCAAGGGTCTGATGCGGGTTATAGCTCGCTTCGTTGACGCCAATCCCGAGAGGGGGATAGAGGAAACGTTCTTACTGTTGACGGTCACGCTGTCGCACGACCACGAGCGAATGAAAAGGCTCATCAAGCAGAATCGGAGTGGGATTACTCACTGGCCGTCGGAAACACAAGGTGCTTAGTCTCGTCTCTGCCTTCCCTAGAGCGTCTCTCTCCACCGGGTATTAACGAAACCTTCTCGGAGTCATCGAGGATATTGGCTCAGTTCGGCATGTGCAGTTTGGCTGGGACATACCGGGCAGACAAAGGTTCGAACCTTCCTAGGTCAGCTTGCGTTCGGGTAGAGGCCGCTCGGGTTTTCTGGTTTCTGGACCTCGGGGCGGCGGAGCCCTGTCCATCGAGCGCTTCAGTGGCGCTCACCACACCGAAGGAAGCCTGGAGCGCAACACTTTTCAGCGGACCGTCAGCGGACGGGGAGCGACTCGGCCCGTGCTTTGGGCCGCTAGCCTTTGAATTTTACCCGCTCCTCTCGAGCGCTGCTTAACGTCTCGAAAGACAGGTAGCTCGGGACCACGGGCCGTTTCCGTCTCCGAGAAGCTGGGGTGGGTAAGCGACGCGACGGCCGGGTGCCGGACGCAAGCGGACGTCGCGGCTTGGACATTCAAACCGTCCTCCGCTTACCGGTTCCAACCCGCCACCATTTCCCGGATCTTGCGCCAGCCCGTCGGCGCTCAAAAGGCGCATCAAAACCAGCTCCACTCGGTCTGAAAGCCTTCCTGCGACCCGCACACTCCTTACACCTGTGCAGTTGTTCGGCTTCCTCGATCTGGTGTGGTTCTCCACGTTTTGCAGAACAGCAAGACATCTTCGGTTTCTCTGGCTACCACGTGTTTTCGTATCGGCTTTGGCCTCTTCAGTTCATTGGTTAGCGCCTTCGGAGCTCGTTCGGTCGCCTCTTAAGGGGTTCGCTACTTCCGGCACGACCACTTCGCCGAGTCAGTTCGTCCTCAGCCGTTTCCTCGCCCACTTCCCAATTCACCGGCCCTCTCCTCCGCCTTGCCTGCCATCCGATCGAGCTGTTCGCGCTTGGCCAAGTTCTCTTCGATGAGCATAGCGATCAAGGAAGCGTCGCCGGCTTTGTCCAGGTCGGCCAAACCCCCGGCAAGCTCGCGGCGGGCGACGAAGTGAGGAAGGAAGATGCGGTTAGGCATTGTCATTGATGGCCTTCATAGAACCGTTTTTTTCCAACTTCGCCTGGCAGGCTAGGCACCACTGAGTATCGGTGGTTACGGGCCGCCCGCATTCGGTACAGTATCTCAGCCTCATTGGTGTCGGCTGCGACACTTGTGGTTCGGCGGTCTTCCGTGTTCGGAAGCCGGCCGAAAGCAAGACGAGAACGGCACCGACAACCAACAGTGCCCAGCCCCACTCCAACTGCACCGACTGGACCGCAAGATCGGCCATGCCGCGAAATGGATTCCCAGCCAACTCCGCGTCCATCTTTGCCTTCATTTCCGAGATCTTCTGTTGGAACTGCACAAACGTGAAAACCAGTAGCCCCAGTGAAATAAGGCCAGTCGCCCAGAGGCCTCGGTACCTCCGGCTGATAGTCAGAACCAGCGAAATCAAAGCTATTCCGACAATCACAACTCCGTCTCCACGACCGTTCTGAAAGTAGTTCTGACTTCCGACTATGGGCAGGTGAATGATCGGAGTGAAAGCACCGATGAAGAGGATGACAGAACCCAAAATCCCCAACAGCTGTTTCGTGTCCATGGTTGTTGTTTCCTCCGCTAAGCGCTTGGGCGTACTGATGCGTTATAGACTTCGTCGCTCGTTGCGCCCTACTCTAGGGTCAGTTCTTTCGTTTTTCAGCCTGCTCTGAGCTTATCGGCCGTCCTGAGCGCACGACAGAAGTCACAGGACAATCACTTTAACGTGCATCGAATTGGTCGTCCCAGACTGACTCACTTGTGTCGCATTCATGGCTTCGGGCTGCTGTTCGAGAGACTCGCTTAGCTGTTGCTTGAACTGACCAAAAAGCAAGACGGGCAGGACGAGCAGCACGACCAAGACGGTTCGTGCGATCACCTAATCTCCCCCGTTGGCGGAAACGGTATACCTGAATCGGCAAGAATGCAAGCGCCGATCTTTCTCACTTTATGTGACAAGTCACTCGCAGATAGTCCCCGGCGGCGCCGGCGGACTAATGGCCGGTGTCTTCAGCGCTCCCTCCAAATCCAAGAAAGCGGAGTGTCACTCTGGAGGTGACATGGAAACAGCTGTAAGTGATTGGGAATCAATCCGAAAAGAAGTGAGCCGTGCTGGACTCGAACCAGCGACCCTCTGCTTAAAAGGCAGATGCTCTACCGACTGAGCTAACGGCCCATACTTTGATGCTGCAACAACTTGCAGCTTTGGCTGGAAAGATCAGCTTCGGACTGTTGTGAAACATGTCGGAAATTGGCAAGGCGCTGCACCGCTTCCATCTTTCTGTCCTCGTCCGAACTGGAATAACGCTGTACCATCGCCAGTGAACTCCAACCGCCCAACTGCTGAACCGTTCGCAGGTCCACGCCAGCCTGAACCAAGCGGGTCGCGAACGTGTGCCGCAACACCTGCGACGTAACGTCTGACAGTTTAGCATTGCGCGCGGCAGTTTCAAAAGCGGTTCTGGTGGAGTTGATCGAACTAAATGGGCTTTCTCCCTTTCTCCTCTATCCCTCTCCCTCTTTACCCCGGCAGACCGACTAAAAGGTTGTCGCGTATTTGCAACTGAACGTCCGAAATCATCAAGGCGATGACGAGACCCCCTCGTTGCCTCTAGCTAGACTTGTTCCACTGATCCAATCGAGTGACGCGCCGGCACAAAAGACTACCTCTCTCAATCACAGGAGAAATTGCGACGGATACCGCCTATGTTCGGTCGATCCAGGGAGGGGGAGGGCGTCGCGGTCTTGTCCTTGCTCGAGGCAAGCGGACGCAGGAATCGGTGCCGAGCGAATCTGCCGGCGGATGCGACCGGCTTTCTCGGCGTAGCTCCCGTAGCACCGATCCTGCTATCCAGCGAACCGCCAAACGGCTCGGACAAACGTTGCTTTCCCACGAAGGAGCCGGGAAGGACCGGCGTTGGCAATAGGGGATAAGGGAAATGATCATCACACAGACCCCGATTCGCATCAGCTTCCTAGGTGGTGGAACTGATTTTCCAGACTTCTTCTGCCGTGAAGAAGGCTGTGTCCTAAGTTCCGCCATTAATCGCTATATCTTCGTTGTCATAAAGGAGCGGTTCGACGACAAGATCCGCGTCGGATACACCCGCACGGAGATGGTTGATCATATCGATCAGTTAGAACACGAGCTCGTGCGTGAGTGTCTGCGGAAGGTCGGGATTGCAAAGAAGGTCGAGATCACAACTATGGGCGATATCCCATCGGCCGGATCGGGCATGGGTTCGTCCAGTACAGTGACCGTCGGTTTGCTCAATGCCATGTACCATTTTCTTGGAGAACCGCGGGACGCCCGCGTTCTGGCACAGGAAGCCTGCGATGTAGAAATTAACGTGCTGGGTAAGCCCATCGGGATGCAGGACCAGTTCATTGCGGCTTTCGGCGGTCAGCGATTTATCCGCTTTGGGACTGATTCCACTGTGGACGTGGCCAGCTTGCGCATGAGCGAGCGCGCTCGCCGAAGACTCAGCGACCGGCTCATGCTTTTCTTCACCAACATGACCCGCAAGTCCGAGACGGTGCTCACCGAACAGGTCAATAACATCAAAGACCGCCTTCCCGCGCTGCGCGAAATGAAGTGTCTCGCTCTCCAAGCGCGTGAGATGCTGGAGGCGGAGGAACTTGACGAATTCGGTTTGCTTCTGCATCGTGGATGGGAGTTCAAAAAGACGCTGGCCAGCGGAATTACTAACGGAAGTATCAACGCCATGTACGAGGCGGCCCGTGAGGCTGGAGCGCTGGGCGGTAAGATCACGGGTGCCGGCGGCGGAGGTTTTCTGCTCCTCTATTGCCCGCCCGAGAAACAGGATAATGTGCGGCTGGCGCTGAGGCACCTGCGGGAGCTTCCTTTCGACCTCGAACGTGATGGCACAAAGGTGATCTTTAACTATCGGCGGTAGCCTTCCGGCCAGTCAAACGAGCAACGAGTAAGAGGAACGATTTAATTATGATCGGGTCACGGCAGTCCTATCGGGTGGCGGTCATTGAATGGAACCCGGGAGACGGTATTACCAGGATGATTCGTCACGAACTCGAGGCCCTGGGTCATGAAGTCACTACTTTCGGCAAGGAAGACCCGGTGCCGGCGGGCCAGGATGTGGTTTTCACCTTCGGCCCCTATGGGAAGGTCATTCCTTTATGGGAAAAGTCGCGCCGAGTAAAAGGAAATCCCGCCACCATTCATTGGAACACCGAAGGGATCCCGGATCTGCGAATCCCCGCTGTCTTGGTGCGACAATTGGCGGCACTGCGTTCCCTGGTCGGAAGGGTGGCCGATTCGGAAAACCGTCTGTTTCGCCTTACTCTCGGTTCTCCTCGCCTGCCGAAGCTGGATCATCGAATGGCGCGTTTTCGCTATGTTGGAGATTACTACTACGCATACAGGAAGGGGCTCCTCGACCTTCTCGCCGATTCATCGATGATTTATGCCGACATTCACAGGAAAGCGGGGATACCCGTGCTCTATCTTCCCTGGGGCGGATCACTGGTCTCCAGCAAAGACCTTGGAATGGAGCGGGACATCGATGTGTTGTGGATGGGGAAGCGCGGATCCGGACGCCGGAGTCGATTACTGGATCGAGTGCGGGCCGAACTGAAGGCTCTCGGGGTTGAGATCTATGTCGCAGACGGCGAAGAAAACCCATTCATCTTCGGGGAGACTCGGACCGAGTATCTCAACCGGGCAAAGGTGACTCTTAACCTGACTCGAACCTGGTACGACGATAACTTCTCCCGGTTCTCGATGGCGGCGCCGAACCGATCATTGATCGTTTCCGAGCCTGTCTTGCCGCACTGTGTAGAATTCCAGCCGGGCGTTCATTACGTTTCGGCGCCAATCGAAAAGCTGGCAGAGACCATTCTCTATTACCTAAAACACGAGGACGAACGACGCACAATCGTGGAAAACGCGTACCGGCTGGTGACGCATGAACTCGCCTTTAAGCACAGCATCAAACGCGCTATGGACGAGTTCGAAAGAATGCGTAACGCCAGGGTTTCGAGCCAGGTCAAAGAGAGCGGGTTGGCAGAACCTAAGCGGGCCTTGACGTCAACTCCGACTCAATTCTCGGAACCTCGCATCAGGTAGCTCAAAACCCTGACATCAGGCTTCCAGCCATTCCTGCAGATGAGCTCGCACGAAATCGTCGTCGTTGAGCTGAGGGTAAGACGCGTATACCCTGTCGATTTCTTCGGCCTGACCGGGTGAGAGCGTTTCAGCAGGGTTCAGGCACCATGTGCCCTCCATCAATCCCTGGCGTCGAAGAACCTCGTGAATCCCCGGGATGCAGCCCGCGAAATTGTGAGATGGATCAAAGAAGGCAGCGTTGGCATCGGTAATCTGTGCCGCCAAAGTCAACATGGACGGCGGAATTGGCGTGCCACAGGAGACCAATGAGTGCACTGATTCCAGTTGCTCTACTGCCTTTCTTGTCCATACTGCCCAGTGTCCGAGCAGTCCTCCAACTATGCGAGCCTTCCTTTCTCCCTGCAGTGTCTGGATATGGTACTCGGTGAGGAGATCGACCAGGATGTTGTCGTCATTACCCGTATACAAGGCAATCTCCGATTCCCGTCCCGCATCGCAAACCGCCCGCACGACGTCCAGTGTCTGGTACCTGTTGAAGGGCGCGATCTTTATCGCCAGGACGTTAGGGATCTCTGCGAACTCCCTCCAAAACCGGTACGGGAGAATGCGGCCGCCGACGCTCGGCTGGAGATAAAACCCGATAACCGGCATAACTGAGGCAACCTGTCGGCAATGAGTAACGAGTGCGGGCAGACTTTCGTTCGATAGTGCCCCCAGGCTGACCAGGCAGGCATGATAGCCGGCGTCCCTGGCGAACTGGGCCTCGCGCAAGGCCTGCTCCGTCTTTCCGCAGACTCCAGCGATCTTCAGTACCGGACGCCCGCGGCGCCGGCACCAGTCGTCAATGGTTTGCGAAGCCAGTCTCAGGACCGGCTCAAAAAGACCGATCTGCGGATCCCTGATTTCGAACTGTGTTGAGTGAACTCCCACAGCGATGCCTCCCGCGCCGGCGTCGATGTAATAGCGCGTAAGTGCGCGCTGATGACGTGCATCCAGCTTGCGGTCAGCGGTCAAAGCCAGCGGATGCGCAGGAATTACCGTTCCCTTTCGTATTGTCCGGAGAATTTCGGTCGAAATTTCGTTGATCTGCATGCTGTGAACTCTCTCAGAAGAGAGACGCGAAGTAAAGGGGGTTGAGGTTATCGGCGTTGGCTCGAGGGAAGCTCGTCGATAGCGCGCTTACCGGGTGCGCGTGCGAACGGGTTATGCTACAGTGCAAACTTCGAACCGGTTGCCGTCAGGCGGTGGTCGGTCCGCTTTTTGTTCAAGAAGAGGGGCTTATGTTCTACGGCTGGCGAGTTGCGGCAGCGTCTTTTTCGGTTCTGTTCGTAATTGTTGGTATTGTCTATTACAGCTTTCCTGTTTTCTACGCGCCCCTCATTGAAGAATTCGGATGGACACGTGCGCAGGTAACTGCGGGTTTCGCCATCAGTATCATCGTGATCGGACCCCTTTTCGGAATTTCGGCCGGTTTTCTGATTGACCGTGTTGGCCCGCGCCGGTTCGTCGTCATCGGTCTGCTGTTTGCCGGGACAGCCTTCATCGGCTACGGCTGGATGCACGCCCTTTGGGTTTACTACCTTTTCTATTTTCTTCAAACGGCCGGGTATGTCGTGGCGGGTCCGATTCCCAACCAGGTCCTGATTTCCAACTGGTTTAACCGGCTACGCGGGCGAGCCATGGGTTTGGCATATGTCGGGGCGGGGCTGGGAGGTGCGGCGGCGCCGCTTTTGGCGCGATTTCTGATCACCCGCTTTGGCTGGCGCTTCGGGATGCAGCTGATCGGGCTGGCCATCCTGCTGGTGCTGGTTCCGTTAACACTGGTGCTGGTGCGCAATCGGCCATCGGATCTTGGGCTTTTGCCGGATGGCGCGAAACAGCACGAAGCGGCCCCTGTACTGAAAGGTTTTGATTCGCTGGCTGACGTGCTTAGAACGCGCGCCTTTTGGCTGATTGCGCTTGGCAGTCTTATGAGTATTGGCGCGGTGGGCGGTGTTATCCAGCACCTGGTATTGTTCCTGAATGACAGCGGCCTAAGCAAAGATAAGGCAGCAGGAGTCGCAAGCGTCCTCCTGGTATCAAGCATTGTTGGTCGGCTCATCATGGGCTGGGCAGCCGATCGGTTCCCGAAGAAGTACGTTATGTTGGCAGCCTGTCTCTTCGTGGCATGTGCCGTTCCTATCCTCTACTTGCCGAACCTGGAATACATGTCTTACGTGTTTGCGGCCGTGTTTGGTTTTGGGATGGGAGCCGATTACATGTTAATTCCCCTGATCACAGCACACTGTTTCGGCTTGCGTTCGCTCGGCCGGATCATGGGGGTGATCATTACCACCGACGCGATAGGCCAGGCACTTACTCCTGTTATCGTCGGTCATATTTTCGACGTGACACGAAGCTACAACTGGGCTTTCGCCCTTTTGACCGCGATGGGCTTAATGGGCGCGCTTGCGATTTCCCTCGTCACAGTTCCCCAAGTCCCGCGGAAACAAGTTGAGGTGTAGGAATTGGAAGACATTCAGAAAATCGCCGCTGCCAGCCTGGAAGTCCTCGAAACCATTGGGGTCCGGCTGGAACACGAGGAAGTACGTGCAAGGGTCCTTCGGGCAGGCGCACGCCCCGGCTTGACCAATGAGGACGTTCGGTTCCCTCGCGAGATGATTGAATACTGCCTGGCTTCGGCGCCTCGCTCGGTTTCACTAGGGAATGTGGACGGCACGGCCACCTGCCTGACTCCTGAGTCTGAATCGGTTTTCTGGACGTGTCCGGTTCTGCATGTATGGACCGGTGAAGAGCGCCGTGAAGTCCGGTCTGAGGATTTGATCGCGATCTCTCGTTTGTGCAACCACTTGGACAACGTGCACGGCGTCATGGGAGTGGCTTTAGCCGACGTCATGCCCCAACATCGCGACTTCGTAGGGGTGCGGATCATCGCCGAGAATTCGCGCAAGCATGTGCGCGCGCTCTGTTTCTCCGGCCCCGGGATGGAGGCCCTGGCGGCGATGAAGCCACTTCTGCCCGGTAACTGGTTCAGTATCGGTTTTACGGCCCATGGTCCGTTGCGCTGGACCAATCTGGCACTGGATGTGTTCCTTCGGTCTGCAGGCCAGGGCATACCGGTGACGATCAACGGAGAACCGATGGCCGGAGTGACGGCGCCGGTCACCGTGGCCGGCACTGCGGTGGTGGGAAATGCCGAGATCCTGGCGGGTATTGCGGTGAACCAGGTATTGGAACCCGGCCGCCCGGTTATCTACAACCTCGGTCTGGCTCACGTCTTTGACATGAAACACGCCACTGCTATTACGGGCGGTCCCGAGAACGCCCTGCTGGCTCGTCTGTCGGCTGAACTCGGGCGGTTCTATCAACTCCCGTCGTCATCCTGGGTTTCGACTGAATCGTTGTTTGAAGACGAGCAGGCTGCTCTTGAGAAGATGCTGGGGTTTCTGACACACGTTGGTTCAAAAGTCAGCCTGATCTGGGGAATGGGGCAACTGGAGTCGGAGATGACGCTTTCACTTGCCCAGTTGGTGATTGACGACGAAATGGTGAACGTTGTCCGCCGCTACCTGCGAGGCTTCGAGGTGGATAACGAGTCAATAAGCTTGGAGACGATTCGAGACGTGGGGATCAGTGGTAGTTACTTGGAACATGACCATACGTTTCAGAACTTCCGTGAACATATCTACCATCCGTGCCTTCTGAACCGCGCGGCAAGGAATCCCCAATCGAAACCATTGCATCAACAGGCCCGGGAGAAAGCACAGGAATTGTTGAAGGAAGAGGAAGACAGCGGAATTTCGCCGGAAATCAGTGCCGAATTAAGGAAAATTGAGCAACATTACCGGCAGAAAATATGAAAGGACAATTCCGTCAGGACAGGCTATGGGGACAGAGGGAATCAACTATCGCAGCATGACGTTTTCCGATATTGATGGCGGCCTCAGGCTCACTCGCGCGGCTCATTGGAACCAACTGCGCCGCGATTGGGAGATGTTTCTGGGACAGAGCCCGGATGGCTGTCGAGTGGCGGTGAGAAATGGAATCGTGATTGGGACATCGGCCACTATACGATACCAGGATTGCTTCAGCTGGATCGGAATGGTTCTGGTCGATCCGGAGGAACGGGGTCGAGGTGTGGGCACCGAACTTATGCGCCAGGCGTTGCAGGTGCTGGCGGATCAGCGATGTGTTCGGCTCGATGCTACGCCGGCCGGAGAACCCCTGTACCGCAAACTGGGGTTCGAGGAGGAGTGCCGGCTCTCGAGGATGCAAGCCGTAATCTCGGGGCCCGTCCCCGAGGGCAGGACTACAGTTCGGCCGGTCGAAGAAAACGATTTTCAGTCGATTGCGCTTTTCGACCGCAAAACGTTCGGCGCCGACCGCTGCTTTCTCCTGCGCTGGATGTGGGCCGGTGCACCCGAATACGCCTGGATTGCTGCCGATGCGAGCGGCATCCAGGGATATATTTTCGGCCGTCACGGTTACAACTTTGAGCATCTTGGCCCAATTGCGGCCTCTTCTGTGGAAGTTGCACGGGACTTAGTCAGCGCCTGTCTGCCGCGCCTCGTTGGCAAACCGGTCATCGTGGACGCAACTGGATATGTGCCGGACTGGCGCGAATGGTTGTCTTCGGTCGGGTTCCAGGAACAACGTCCCTTCATCCGGATGTATCGCGGAGAGGAGCCGCTTATCGCAGAAGCGTCAAGGCAATTTGCGGTTCTGGGGCCCGAATTCGGTTAACGGAACGGGCGAAACCGTCTCGCGACGCGTAATAGAGAAGCGCAGAGTCTTTCCCGGGAAAGGTCCGGGATCCTTTTTAGATCACGGGGTAAAGCAATGATTATCCAAAACGAGACGCAACTTGAGGAACTACTCGCGACGCCCAACGCGGCCGATTGTGAAAGTATCAGCCGTTTGGATGGCGACATTATTATTCTGGGAGCGGGAGGCAAGATAGGCCCCTCGCTTTGCAAACGAGTGAAAAGGTCGATCGACATGGCGGGGGTGAAGAAGCGGGTTATTGCCGTCTCCCGTTTCACCTCGAAGGGGACGGCCGAGGATCTGGCAACCGAAGGGATCGAGGTAATCGAATCGGATCTTCTGGACGACAAGTCATTTGCACGTCTCCCCGACGTTCCTAACGTCCTTTTTCTGGCAGGACGGAAATTCGGGTCGACCGAGCGTTCGGATCTGACCTGGGCGATGAATACCATGGTGCCGGCATATGCGGCCAGGCGCTATTCGTCTTCGCGAATCGTGGTCTTTTCTACGGGCAATGTGTACGGTTTGGTTCCAGCATCGTCGGGTGGATGTTCGGAAAGTGATCCGCCAGACCCGGTTGGCGAGTATGCCCAGTCGTGCCTGGGACGAGAACGGATTTTCGAGTTCTATTCCAGGGAACACAAGACTCCCTGCCTGTTTTTCCGCCTGAACTATGCGGTGGACCTGAGATACGGCGTTCTGGTCGATATAGCGACGAAAGTCAAAAACAAGCAGCCGGTCGAGGTAGCAGTCAACTCCTTCAACGTGGTCTGGCAGGGAGACGTGAATTCATATGCGTTGCG